>Ga0154551_1058_pt1 | contig 63203 bp, 42 predicted proteins | sample RifGroF2_FD_105694 | JGI IMG/M metagenome (GOLD analysis project Ga0154551, IMG submission 105694) | Bacteroidetes bacterium GWF2_35_48
AACTTTTTATTAACAATATCTGTTTGCTACATTTTTGAATTATTTCTACTGTATGTATTGATAATACTAAGATTTTTGATTTAAAATCCGTTATAATGTTTGTCCAGAATGTCCGATTTCTGCGTTACGCTCATAATAAAAATAAGTCATTTACATCAGTAAACTCCTAATTTTTATTTTTTCGCAAGCCTTGAACTCAAACATTCTGAATCAAACATTGAATTTTTGGTAGCTGCAGCGACAGTCTCTATTTCAAATTTCACGAGTAAAATGGGTTCACTTTATGATCTCGTTTTATTCGTTGAATATTCAATTAAATCTTCTTCCATTTGTGTGAATGCTGTAACTCAAACTTGAAATAATGTAACACATCCTGAAACCGTTTAAAATACCTTTGTTCTATAAATTATACTAACAATTGTCCCTTTAATTTAGGGATATTTAACACATTATTATCATGAAAAAAAAAATTATCATCTCTTTACTTTTTCTTGCTTCATTCAATTTTATTGTATCTGCTCAAGATCAAAATGTCGGTGAAAAGTATGGCAAAACATTAAACCTCGGATTAGGTATTGGTGGTTACTACGGTTACTACGGATATGTAGGTCATTCGTTACCTGTTTTAAATATAAACTATGAAATTGAAGCAGCTAAAAATTTTACTCTGGCGCCTTTTGCAAGTTTTTATACACATACAAGAAGTTATTACTGGGGTGATAACAACCATTCAGATTACAAATATTATACATACAGAGAGACAGTTGTTCCTATTGGTGTAAAAGCAACATATTATTTCGACCAGTTATTAAAAGCAAATCCAAAATGGGATTTTTACCTTGCAGGCTCATTAGGGTTTGCTATTGTAAGCACTTCATGGGATAACGATTATTATGGAGATAAAGATTATTATCGCAATGCCAGTCATTTATTTCTCGATATCCATATTGGAACGGAGTATCATATAAATAATAGAATAGGAATGTTCCTTGACTTCTCAAGCGGTGTTTCCACAATTGGAATAGCAATACATTAACTTTATAAATACAACTTTTAAATACTTACTTAAAAAATGAAGAAATGAAAACACAAATCAGTAAAACAATCAAAAAAGTATCTGATAAAAATCAGATTAATAAAAAAATTAATTCAAATATTGAAATTCAAAATCGCGAAATTGATGATTGTAATTTTGTTTCCAAAAGCAAAAAAATTGCCCTGCCTCCCCTATTTGATAAAATGATAAAAAAAGTGTTTTTACTAGTGATATTATCTTTTATTACCGGAACTTATTTAAGTTCTTATGGACAAGAACCAGATAAAAAATCAGAAAAAGCACGAAAGAATTTAGTGGAAGCTCAAAAAGATGTGGATAAGGCAAGAAATGATTCGATAGAAGATTATAATAAATTCAAAAAAGAATCTGAAGATAAAATCACGGCTCATAGGAAAAGCATTGCTGATTTTAAAGCAAGAATAGTGAAAGAAAAAATTGAAAACAGAGAGAATTATGAAAAAAAATTAACGGAATTGGACAACAAAAATACAGATTTGAAGAAGAAGCTTGATGAGTATAAAGAGACAGGAAAAGATAAATGGTCTGCTTTTAAAAATAAATTTAAACATGATATGGATGAAATTGGAAAAGAACTTAAAAATTTCAAAATCTCCAATTAACGTCTGTCGCCACAGCGACATAAATAGTTGTTACTCATAAAAATAAAATTAGTTAATAGTGATTGAATTTAGTTTGATTTAACTCTATAATTAGTGCCTGTCCTTAAAGTCAGTGTTTAGTTCAGAATGTTCGAGAGCAAGCCTGCCTTGCCGGTAGGCAGGGCTTTCGAAGAATTGTAAACCAAGGAGCCTGTCTACCGACAGGTAGATTTACTTTTGTAAATGACTGTTTTCAATTCGAGAGGAACGCAGCTATCGGACATTCTGGACTAATTAAATATTAAAATATCCTGATAGTTATATTAATTTTTAATACTTCTAAAACCTGACTGTCTCTGATTTCAGACAAGTCTAAAATCAGGCAATATTTTAATCACTATTTTTTACAGGCAAATGCGAATCCGTGTTTGCCTGTATTTTTTTATAATGATACTCTGCGACTATGCGTCAGCTATAAAACTAATGTTTTTTGCTCACAATGTTTTCTTGCAGGCACAATGTATAAAATGTAGGAAATATGTAATTCATTTCATAAGTTGTGTAATATATACCATTTACAAATGTTCAACTTTGTATTCTGATAAATCAATAAAACTACATAAACTGTGAAATCTTTAAATCTTATAACAGATATTGCAATAGGATCCATGGTATCCGTAGAACGATACAAGAAAAAAATCACTTCATTATTTAAAAAAGTTGTACCTATTTTGATACCTGTACAGACAACATTGCAGAATCCTGTTTCCCTTGGAACGGCTTCAGGTTTTGCTGTTATCGCGGGATACTCAATTACAAACAAAGGAGCGACAACAATTAATGGCGATATAGGATTATGTCCTGGAAAAGTGATGGAAGGTTTTCCTCCCGGGTTATTAATCGGCAATCAAAATATTAATGACCCGATTTCAATTCATGCGAAACTTGATTTAATGACTGCTTTTGATGATATTTCTAAACGTACATGTTCTGATATAGTAACATTGCCGGAAAAAATCGGAGAATTAACATTAACTCCCGGTCTTTACAAGACTGACGATTCTTTGTCCATATCATCTGGTAATTTTGTTTTTGATGCAAAAGGAAACGGAAATGCGATATTTATTATCCAGATACCTGGATCACTAAATATTTCAATGGGGTGCAATATAATTTTAATCGGTGGAGCATTTGCTTGTAATATTTTTTGGCAGATTGGTAAAACCGTCTCGTTAGGTACTGTTTCAGTATTCAGAGGAACCGTTTTGGCAATGCAGTCTATTAAATTTAAAACAGGAGCAACGCTTAACGGCAGAGCATTAGCAATAAATGGAGGTGTTAAATTGATAAGCAATTCAATATATAAACATGAGCCTTGCCCGAAATAAATCGGTTCATTGCTTCTAAGCAGATATCTCTAATCGCCCTTATCGCTGTAGAAATAAGCATATTATTTTAAGTCAGAAAACAAAAAAAAATTTAAATATATTCCCTATGTGCTCTATGTGCCTATGTGGTTCAAAAATATAAAAATAAAACTATGTGCACTATGTGCCTATGTGGTTAAAAAATAGATAAACTATGTATCCTATGTGGTTCAATAAAAATATAAACAAATGAAAAATACAAAACATTCACTTCATGGACAAACATATCCGGAAGAAACGAATCGTCAGAAAATAATAAAAATTATTTTAAAACTTGTCATAGGCTTTGGTATCATTTCAGTATTATTTTTTATAGCTATTACAATTACTCACAAAAAGCTTTCTCAACTATCCGAAACAGTTACTGAAATTTTGGAACCTGACATGAAAATCATAAAATTGAAAGAAATTACCAGTTCTTTATATGGCGCAGATGCTAACGTGAAAGCTTATGCTATTAACCAAGACACATCGTTTCTGCGTAAATATAAAAGTTACATTAATAAACTGAATACAAGTTTAGATACATTGCTTTGGTTGTATTTTGAAAATAAAATTATAGACGAAAATCAGGAAAAATCAAATCAGGTTTTTTCTTTACAGATTGATACTTTAAGAGAACTTATTAATTGGAGGATTCGTTTGTTTACAGAATATATAAAATTAAAAACAGGAAACGATTCGCAGGATGTTCTGGTAAAATTGCTTAAAAAAATTCAAATCAAAAAAACGATAGTAAAAAAAGATATTGAAAAAGAAATTGAAGTTCCTGAAAAATCATTTTTATCGCGTTTATTTTCTTCTAAAAAAAGTAAAAAAAATAAATCTGATATTGTTATTAATAAAGCGATAGAAGATTCTACTCATGTTAACATTCAAAAAATGATTACACAAGTTCAGCAGGATGAAAAAATTAAAGAAAATAAAATATTATTGAAAGAAATAAGCATTACACGACAAGAGTATTTTGTTACAAATCTGATTTTTTCGCTTGTTAATCAAATGGAAGAAAAAGAACTTGCGCTTAGAATTGTTAATATTCATAAGGCTACAAATGAAACTTCTTCTAAAATTAATTTTATAAGTAATTCTATAACAATATTTGGCTTATTGCTGGCATTCTTGTTTTGGTACTTTATATATCTTGATATTTTAAGAGCAAAAAGATTTAAAGAACAATTATTAATTACAAAAACAAATGTAGAGAAAAATGCAGCCCATTATTCTTTGAGCCTTATTGAAGCAAGCCTCAATCCTTTAATTACAATAAACTCCGATGGAAAAATTATGGATGTGAACGAAGCAACAGTGCTAATAACAGGTTTGTCAAGAGATAAATTAAAAGGAACTGATTTCTTCGATTATTTCACAGAGCCATTAAAAGCAAGATTGGTTTATAAGGATGTTTTTGCATTAGGGTCTGTAATTGACTCCCCATTGGTGTTAAGACATGTTGACGGGAAACTTACGGATGTATTATTTAATGGCTCCGTTTATAAAAATGGAGATGGAGTGGTTCAAGGTGTTGTTGTTGTTGCCAGAGACATTACAAAACAAAAATTATTTGAGAATGAATTGATAGATGCTAAAAGTAATGCAGAGCAGGCTACCAAAAAAGCAGAAGCGTCAACAAAATTAAAGGATGCTTTCCTTGCAAATATGAGTCATGAAATTCGTACTCCCATGAACGCTATAATGGGCTTTTCAGATATTTTATATGAAAGAGAAATGGGTGTGGAAAACAAAGAATATCTGAGAATAATTAAATCTGCAGGAGAAAATTTGTTGACAATTATTAACGACATACTGGACATATCAAAGATTGAAGCAGGTATGATGACTTTTGAAGCTACCAATTTCAGTATTAAGGAAACTTTTAAATCGCTTTTTGTTCTGATGATGGAAAAAACAAAAGAGAAACATATTGAATTATCATTAAACTGCGATGAAGATGTTCCGGATGTATTGCTTGGAGACCATACGCGTCTGACACAAATTATTATCAACCTTACAAGCAATGCAATTAAGTTTACGAAAAATGGTGAAAACAGAAAAGGGAGTGTGTCTGTTCGTGCAAAAGTTTTGAAAAAAGAAAATGAAAATACATTTATAGAATTTACTGTAACTGACAATGGTATCGGAATTCCTGCTGATAAATTGGAAAGCATATTTGAACGATTCCAGCAAGCAGAGTCGCATACGACACGATTGTACGGAGGAACGGGACTCGGGTTAAGTATCGCGAAGCAATTAGTTGACCTTCAAGGTGGCTGTATGACTGTGAAAAGCGAATTAAAAGTGGGTTCTGAATTTACTTTTAGCATTCCTTATCAAAAATCTGTAATGACTCAAATTGAATCCGATGAGGTAGAAAAAAAATACGACATGAATGAGCTGTCTAAATTAAATATACTCATGGCTGAAGACAATCAGTTAAATGTAAAACTGATTTTATGTTTGTTTTCTGAAAATAACTTAAAAGTAAAAGTTGCGGAAAATGGAATTGTGGCGATTGAAATGCTAAAAGAAAATGATTTCGATATTGTTTTGATGGACATGGAAATGCCTGTAATGAATGGTTATGAAACAGCAACCTTTATCAGGAAAGAACTCAAATGTGAAATACCAATTATCGCCATGACAGCCCATGCTATGGCTGGAGAAAGAGACAAATGTTTGAGTTTAGGAATGAATGATTACATCTCAAAACCTATCAATTCAATCCTGCTTTTTGAAAAAATATATGATTTAACCCATAGATCTTAACGCGATGATAAAAAATGAAAAAGTAACCGATCTTACGTATCTTATTGAGATGACAGGAGGGAAAAAACATTTGATTCTTGAAATTATTTATACATTTTTGGAACAAATTGCTGATGAAATAAAATCAATGAATGATGCAATATCAACAGCAAATTATGCTACAATAAAGAGCTATGCCCATACCATGAAATCTACTGTTTCTGTAATGGGTATTTCTATCATTATTCCTGTTTTGAAGGAGATGGAAAACCTGGGAGCAAAAGCAGAAAATATTGAAAAAATAAAAGAACTCAAGATGGAAATTGATCTGATTTGTAAACAGGCAATATTAGAAATTGAAACAATCAAACTCAATTATGTTTGATTACAAGACCATGCCCCACATTATCGCCTCCAATGCGACGGAGCGATTGCGATATGGAAAAACCCTTGAGGTCTCCATTGGATAAACGCAATGTGACCTCAAGAGTTTAAGCGTTTGAGAAAAAATAGCTATTAAGAGGATATAACAAATTAATAAAAAATAAAATTATGAAAATTGATAATCATATAAAAATATTTATTGTTGATGACAATAATGTTTTTGCGCTAACTCTTAAATCGGATATAGAAAATACTTTTTCAATATTTCCTATTGAAGTCAAATTATTTGAATCTGGCGAAATTTGTATGTCAGAATTAAAAAAAGAAAATCCTCAAATTGTTATTCTTGATTATCAACTTAACAGTAGGAAGCCTGATGCTGTAGACGGGATAAAGGTTTTAGACTGGATTAAAGAAATAAATGATGAAATCTTTGTGATTATGTTAACTGGAAATGATCATATTGATATCGCGATCAAATCATTTCAACACGGCGCTTCAGACTATATCGTTAAAACAGATACTCAATTTAAAAAAATTATTTTTTCATTAAGTAACTGTTTTAAAATAATAAAAGCAAAAAATGATTCTATAAAATATTTGCGAGAATTAGACGATTATAAAAAACATCACAGTTTTGAGTGAAATCAAATAATCAATTTTAATGATAAATAAATATTTTTTTCATGATTATTTTATAAAGCAGATTTGGTAATAAAATAGCCACAGATTCACAAATTCAAAATTAATTATAGGGTTAGACCAATCACTAATTATAACAAAAGAAACAAGCAAAGCTTGTTTCTAATCTGTGAATCTGTGGCAATTATTAAGGAAATGTAGAAAAGTAGGAGTCTATAGTTTTATTTAAATTATACACACCAACCGTTTTTGTCGAATAACCATATTTTTTAAATCATTACAATAAAAGTAAGATTTTATACACAATATATTTTAAAATAATAATAATAATAAAACAAATAAATTATGGACACAGGTAAACAAATGAAAATATTTATTGTTGAAGACAACAATGTTTTCGCATTGGCTTTAAAAGCTGACATAAAAGCAGCTTTTATTCAAAAAAATGTTAAGATTCATACATTCCAAACAGGAGAAACCTGCATGGATAAATTTAAAGAATTAAAGCCAGATGTAGTTATTCTGGACTATCATCTGAATAGTAAATTTACAGATGCTGCTGACGGAATTAAAGTTCTTGACTGGATTAAAAATGAAAACAAAGAAGCGTATGTTATAATGCTAACAGGTGATGACAATATTGATATTGCATTAAAATCATTTAAACATGGTGCTGCAGATTATATAGTAAAATCAGATACAAAATTGAGGAAAATAATTTTTTCACTATTTAACCTGATGAAAATTATGGAAGCCAAACGTGATGCAAAAAGGTATAAAAATGTTCTTATCGCGACAAGTCTGGGTATAGCAGTTATTATAGGAGTGATAATAGCTTTCGGGTTTTTCTCACCATCGTTGCTTCTCTAAAAAATGAATTATCCAAAAATATTTATCTTATACGACAAACGTATGATATTTTAACGTTTTTACTTTTTTTCAACCTGCAACTTGTAACTTGCAACGAGTAACCCCACCGTTTGCGCTCGTCTCCAGACATAGCTTCACTGTTTGCGCTCGTCTCCGGGCATAGCTTTGAGGGGAGGGGACGAGTACACGTATGATATTTTAACTTTTTATCTTTTATTGCAACATGCAACAACTTGTCAACCTTAGTGAATCTTAGTGTCCTTAGTGGCTTAGTGGTAAATGCAACATTCAATATGCAACCTGCAACAACTTGTCAACCTTAGTGAATCTTAGTGCCCTTAGTGGCTTAGTGGTAAATGCAACATTCAATATGCAACCTGCAACAACTTGTCAACCTTAGTGAATCTTAGTGTCCTTAGTGGCTTAGTGGTAAAATATAACATGCAACCTGCAACATGCAACAACTTGTCAACCTTAGTGAATCTTAGTGTCCTTAGTGGCTTAGTGGTAAAATATAACCTGCAACCTACAACCTACAACCTGCAACCTGTACCCACTGTATACTGATAACCCAAGATTATTCAACTGTGAATCATGTAAATCAATCATGAAATTTTGCAACACTATTTCTATATCATTTTACGAACTTGCACTTTTATTAATTTACCATAAAATGAAAACGAAATTAATATTTGTATTAACTTACATTTTTCTGATTTTTTACCCAAAAGGAAATTTTGCTCAGACACCTGATCTCGGATTAACTTCTTCATTTGCTTTATTTACTGCAACAGGAGCTTTTAGTAATGATGGAGATGCAACATACGTAATTGGTGATGTAGGTACTAACGTTGGTACATTTACTGCATTCCCTACAGGTACAGTGGATGGTCAGATTCATGTAGTAGATCCTACTTCATCACAAGCTGCTACAGATGTAAATATTGCATACAGCTATTTAAACGGAATTACTTGTGGTGTTAATATAAGTTCAGAATTAGGAAACCAAACGCTAACGCAAAATGTTTACTGCCTTGAAGGAGCACCGACAACTCTAAACGGAGATTTAATTTTAGATGGACAAGGAGACCCGGATGCTTTATTTATTTTCCAGATTAATGGTGCTTTGTCAGTTAGTAGCTTTTCAAATATTATTTTAATAAATTCATCCAATGTTAACAATATTTATTGGCAAATAAATGGCGCTTTTGAACTTGGTAGTGGTGCTATTTTTAAAGGAACTATTCTTGCTAACGGAGCTATAAGTTTACTCGAAAATTCATCACTTGACGGTCAAGGACTTTCATGCGCAGGCGCTATCTCGCTACATAATAATTCTGTTATTACAGAAAGAAATGAAAACTTACCCATTAAACTTATAAGCTTTACAGCGCAGAATATGGGTAATTATGTAAAGTTTGAATGGGTAACTGCATGCGAAATCAATAATAATTTCTTTACAATTCAACAATCAAGTGATGGTATTTCTTTTGAAAAAGTTTTAATCGTTGATGGTGCTGGGAATAGCAACCTTGTTCTGCATTATTCGGCTTCTGATTATAATTCAAATAACGAAGTATCCTATTACAGACTTAAACAAACCGATTTTGACGGAAAGTTTTCTTATTCAAAATTGGTATCAGTAGATTTCAAAAATAAAACTTATTTTAAAATATATCCGAATCCAATATGCGCTTCTGTTACTATTTTAATGAATGATACTTCTTTATTTAATAATTCGGAATTGATTATTTGTAATGCTATTGGAGCTATTGTTTCAGTAGTTCCAATAACTGGATCTAAAACAACATCGGATACAGGTTTTTTTCTTTCAGGAATATATTTTTATACCTTGGTAAGTAAAAAAAATATTATTAAAACAGGGAAAATGATTTCTTTGCAATAAAAAAACAATCAGACTCTTGTTCCTTTTATAAATTTGGTTATTCGCAAAAAAGGCCATATCCTTAATCCTACTCCTTAATCCTTAATCCTTAATCCTTAATCCTTAATCCTTAATCCTTAATCAAACATCATGTGTGAAATATGTAACTAATTCCTATATCAATGTAACTTTTCCATTCCAACAATCCTCAATTTTACAAAATGAAAATTTATTTACAAATTTAATTCAAATAAAATGAAAAAGATACTACTATTTACATTAACAGCTGTTACCCTTATGCTTTTTTCAAATATAAATTTTGGACAAGCGCCTGCTTTAGGAACTGCTTCAAATTTTGTTTTATTCTCTACTGTTGGAGCTGTAACCAATTCTGGAATATCGCAATTGACAGGAAATGTTGGCTCTAATAGCGGACTAAGTACAGCTTTTGGAAATGTTAACGGCGTAATGCATGACAATGATGGTGCCAGCGCACAATGTGCTACAGATTTACTTAACGCATACAATCAGCTAAACAATACAGTAAATGAATTTTTCCCTGCACCTTTGATTGGTAACGGAGACACGCTCATCGCAGGAGTATATTCAATTTCTGAAGCCTCAACATTAAACTTAAATCTATATTTAAATGCGCAGGGTAATTCCAATGCTGTATTTATTTTTAAAATACAAGGATCGCTTTCAACTGGAGCTGATTCAAAAGTAAAATTGATAAACGGGGCATTAGCCTGTAATGTCTTTTGGAAGGTAGAGGGTCTGGTAAGCATGGCTTCAGGAACAACTATGAGGGGAACAGTAATAGCGAATAATGCTGCAATTGAAATGAATACAGGAGACACGTTGGAAGGAAGAGTCCTTGCTATTGCCGGAGCAGTAAGCGTTGATGGCGTACTTGCTTATACTCCCATTGGTTGCGGCAGTCCAGTCCTTACTGGTCCAACTCCACCTGTACTTTCAACAACTGAGTGTTATGCAATATTTTCAGCAAGCGGGGAAGTTACAAATTCTGGTGTATCTATTGTGTCAGGTGATGTAGGAACAAATGTTGGCTTAACCTCAGGTTTTGATCCTTTAAATGTTACAGGTACGATTCACCCTATTCCAGATGCTTCAACAGACGCATGTGCCGCGGAACTATTAACTGTTTACAGTTTTCTGAATACATTGCCTTATGATATAGAATTGTTGTATCCTGCACAATTTGGAAACAATCTTGTTCTTACTCCTCATACCTATCTTTTAAACGGAGCTGTTACTTTTACAGATACGCTTTATCTTAATGCATTAGGTGATTCCAATGCAGTTTTTGTAATTCAGGTTAATGGCGCTTTTTCTACAAGTACGTACTCAAAAATTATTTTAATAAATGGAACAAAGCCTGAAAATATTTACTGGAAAATTGACGGAGCAGTGAGCATCAATGATTATTCAGTCTTTAACGGGAATATAATTTGCAGCAGTGGAGCTATTGAGTTAAAATCAGGAGTCCATATTGATGGCAGAGTTTTTACAACTGTTGGGACTTTAACTACTTCTGAAGTAACGGTTACTATGCCTCCGGGTTGCTCTACAATTGATCTTAAAAAAAATGTATTTGAAAAAAACAATGATTTAATTTCAATTTATCCAAATCCATTCACAAACAACACATATATTACAATTGCAGAAGCACAAAATGAAAGCAAAATTGCAATCATCATTTACAATTATCTTGGAATGGAAATTTTTACATCAGTTATTGAAAAACAAGAATTAAAAATTGATATGAGTGAATTTGTATCTGGAATTTATTTTTATAAAGCAATTCTGAACGGCAATGTTGTGCAAACCGGAAGCTTAATTTTATTGTAAATTCAGAACTCCTTACCAAATGATTAAAAAAAAATAAAAAGATAACAAAGATTTGTTCGCATCTGCTGCGGCAGATAAAATACAGAGGAAAAACGACTCTGGAGGAGTCGAATATTTATAACCCCGAGCTTCGCTCGGGTTAAAATAAACTGATAAACAAACGATTTTGGCGGAAAATTTGCCCAATATTATCTTTTGTGAAAAATAATTAAATCGCAAATTTTATGACAAAATCTCGCATTCTATCTGTAGTAGCAGATGTAAAAAATCAGGAGTTTTAAAATTAATATATACTAAATAACGCGATGAAATATATTTTTCCATTATCTGCTATTATATTATTTGTATTATGGATATTATTATTCAATATATATGAAAATTCAGGGTCTGTTCATCTGCTTCTTTTTTCTGCAATAGTTATTGTTTTAATCTGGTTTATATTTTTCAAAAAAATTAAAAATATAATTAATAGCAGAAACAAAAAAAATATTGAGAATCATTCAAAAGCTTATATTTATGGAAATAAATTAAAATCGGAATAGCATGAAAAAGATAATTAATAAATTGAGAATAAAATATCCTCAATTAACAGAAAAGGATTTGCTTTTGGAAGATAAAAATGAAGAAGAATTTCTAAGAATGATAGAATATAAACTTCAAAAAACAAAAAAAGAAATGGCAATAATTATTTCAAATCTATAAAAATAAAATATTAATACATAAAATTTCCATGAGTTAAAAAAATGCTACCACGTGGAATGATAAAAAAATAAAAAAAAATCACTATGTGCCCTATGTGCCCTATGTGCCTATGTGGTTAATAAAACATCCACAATGCGCCCTATGTGCCTATGTGGTTAATAAACATATAAAAATGAAAAAAATATTAATTGCATTAGACTTTGATCCAACTGCGCAAAAAGTAGCAGAAATTGGATTTTCACTATCTAAAGACAGCGGATTTGAAGCTATCTTACTACACGTGATAACAGATCCTGTAAATTATTCCTCAAAAGGACATACTAAAATTATGGGGTTTGTAGGTCAGGAGAATATCAAAGCCTCTCTATACGAGAGTAAAGATGGATTAAAAAAAGCATCTCAGTTATTTCTTGATAAATCCAAAAGTTATCTGGGAGATAATACAATTCTGACGCTAGTAACTGAAGGAGATTTAGCAGAATCCATTTTAAAAGCAGCTAATGATTTGAAAGTGGATATTATTGTTATGGGATCACATAGCAGAAAATGGATGGAAAATATTCTCATGGGAAGCGTTGTGGAAAAAGTTTTACGTAATACAACAATTCCTGTTTTAATAATACCAACAAAAAAACAAGATTAAGTATCATTATTGTCCGATAAATAAACAGGGCGCTCCTACCAGCCTGCTGTCTTGCAGGTAGGGACGTACTGTTTATAAGAAAAATAATTATAAACAAATGGAAGCTCCACTTGCCTAGCCGGCAGGCAGGTAGGAGTGCCCTGTTATCAAAACGTGTTACAGTAACATGTTTAACCTAAATGATAAAATTTTTTCGGACAATAGTGATTAAGTATGAAAAAATTGATTAGGTTTTAATCCTTTATTTAAAAAATAATCTGTAATTAATTCGTAATAAATTTAAATAAATCTATAAATAATTAATTAAAAAATAAAATTATGAAAACAACAACAGGTATTCCAGTACACAATTTAGAGAATGTTGCAACACTTCTCAATGTATTATTAGCAGATGAGTATGTTTTGTATACAAAAACCAAAAATGCACATTGGAACGTTAAAGGTTCAAATTTTTATGAACTGCATATTTTTTTTAAAAATCAGTATGAAGCTTTAGACATAATGGTTGACGATATTGCAGAACGTATTCGTTCAATAGGGCATTTTGCATTGGGTTCTCTGAAAAATTTCATTAGTGTTACTCACATGGGGGAAGAAAATCATGATTTTGATAAATCAAAACAAATAATTCAAACTCTGGCAAATGATCATGAAACCATAATTCGAATAATACGAAACGACATCATCCCGATTTCTGAAAAATATAAAGATCTCGGTACTGCTGGTTTTGTTAACTGCTTATTGGAAAAACACGAAAAAATGGCATGGATGCTCAGAGCGTATTTATCTTAAATTTATCAATTTTAATGTCTGATGAAGAGCTATTTCAAATAAATTAATAAATGAAATAAAATAAAATAAAATAAAATGAAAACAAAAGCGAAAACAAAAACCGTTTTGAAAAAAAAACTGGGTGAAGACCAAAAGGAACTTCACACAACAATTTCTACTTTAAAAAAAAGTATGACTAAATATAAAACATTGCGAAAATCTGAATGGAAATTATTTAAAACTAAATTTAGTAATGATATGGATATTATTAAAAAAACATTAAAGAGAATTGATACTCTTCATAAAAATAAATAAATTAAAAAATCCCACTATGTGTCCTATTGCCTGCCCTGCGTTGCATTGCGATGCGCTGAGCTGGTCGAAGCGAGCTTGCCGAAATGAGCTTGTCGAAGGGTGCCTATGTGGTTCAATAAACATTCACTATGTGCCTATGTGGCAAAATAAAATAAAAATATGAAAACAAAAAAAGTATTAATTGCACTGGATTATGATCCAAGTACAAAAAAAATTGCAGAAACCGGTTATTCATTCGCAAAAGCAATGGGAGCTGAAATTATTCTGCTACATGTAATTGCAGATACAACGTACTATTCTGCGCTGGAATATTCCCCAATTGTTGGGATGGTTGATTTCAGTTTTGGAGATTTAACAAACACATCCAATCCCGATGGATTGAAAAAGGAAACGATTCATTTTCTTGAAAAAATCAAGAAACATCTTGGTGATGAAACCATACAAACAATAGTCCGTGAAGGTGATTTTGCGGAGTCTATTTTAAAAGCAGCTAAAGAGGTACATGCAGATGCTATTGTTATTGGATCTCATAGTCGCAGATGGTTGGAAGAAATTCTGATGGGAAGTGTTACAGAAAAAGTATTGCATCAAACATTAATTCCGCTGTTTATTATCCCAATTAAAAAAAGCAAATAACTTGAGTTTCCTTATTAATTCTCAAAAATATAGTGGTTTATCCGCTATTCAGGTGAATGAAAAGAAGCATACAGAGGGGTTAAATAAACTTCCATCATCAAAACCTAAAAATTTTTTATCTATTGCCCTGAAGGTTGTAAAAGAACCCATGTTTATACTTTTAGTCGCTTGCGGTACATTGTATTTGGTACTCGGTAATATGCGTGAAGGATTTATGCTTCTTGGTTTTGTTTTTGTAATTATGGGAATTGAATTCTTCCAGGAAAAGAAAACAGAGAAGGCTCTTGATGCGTTAAAAAATTTGGCAAGTCCCAGAGCTCTTGTAATAAGAGATGGTGTCGAAACAAGAATTGCAGGGTTTGAAGTAGTAACCGATGATATTATTGTTTTACAGGAAGGAGACAGGGTTCCTGCAGATGCTACCGTTTTACAATCTGTAAATTTACTCGCTGATGAATCGTTGCTAACAGGCGAACCTGTTCCTGTTCGTAAAATAGATTGGGATAAAGTTGTAAAAAACATCCAGCCTGGTGGAGATGATTTGCCTTTTATTTTCTCTGGAACTATGATTGTACAGGGCAATGGCATTGCTAAAGTTACAAGTATTGGAATACATACAGAGATAGGAAAAATTGGAAAAGCTCTCGATAGTGTAAAAGAAGAACCCACCCGATTAAAAACGGAAATGGGATCTTTGGTAAAAAAACTTACAATTATCGCTATTGTATTATGTGTTTTAGTAATTGTAGGTTATACTCTTTCAAGGGGAAACCTGATAAATGGCTTTCTTGCAGGAATAACACTTGCAATGGCTCTTTTGCCAGAAGAATTTCCAGTGATTCTTACAGTATTTATGGCTGTTGGAGCATGGAGAATGTCAAAGAAAAAAGTCCTTACCCGTAACCCTTCTGCAATAGAAACGTTAGGTTCTGCAACTGTTCTATGTACTGATAAAACAGGTACGCTGACCCAAAATAAAATGACTGTAACTAAACTTTACAATGGAGCAAATTATTTAACCGTTATTAAATCTGATGAGTTTAATTCAGAATTTCATGAAATTATTGAATATGGCATTCTTTCGAGTCAATCCAACCCTTTTGACCCCATGGAAAAAGCTATTACCGGTATTGGTAATTATTATCTGAAAGGGACTGAGCACATTCATAATAACTGGGAAATGATAAAAGAATATCCACTTTCCAAAGAATTACTTGCAATGTCGCGGGCATTTTCTTTTAAAGGAACTCAGGAAAAAATTATTGCAACAAAAGGTGCCCCAGAAGCCATTTTTGATCTTTGTCATTTAGATAACGATAAAAAAAAACGATTCTCAATTGCTGTAGAAGAATTAGCTTCGGAAGGGTTAAGAGTATTAGGTGTTGCAAAAGCAAAAATAAATGCATCAGCTCTGCCGGAAATTCAACATGATTTTACTTTTGATTTTATTGGTTTAATTGGTCTTTCAGATCCTATCAGGGAGAATGTAAAGCAAGCTATCAGCGAATGTTATCAGGCGGGTATTAGAGTAATAATGATCACGGGAGATTATCCTGTAACAGCCAAGCATATTGCGTTGGAAATTGGTTTGAAAAATCCGGAAATGTGTATCACCGGTCAGGATTTACAGATTATGACCGATGAAGAGTTATGCGAAAAAATAAAAGAAATTAATGTTTTTGCAAGAGTAATTCCGGAACAAAAACTAAAAATTGTAAATGCATTAAAGAGAAATAAAGAAATTGTAGCTATGACCGGAGATGGGGTTAATGATGCCCCTGCACTAAAATCTGCAAATATAGGAATTTCAATGGGTGCAAAAGGCACCGATGTAGCAAGAGAAGCTTCATCGCTGGTACTTATGGACGATAATTTTTCATCCATTGTCGGAGCTATAAAAATGGGTAGAAGGATATTTGATAATCTCCAGAAGGCTTTTGGATACACATTTGCAATCCATGTTCCCATTGCTGGTTTATCTTTAATTCCTATAATAGTAGGCAATCTTCCGTTAATACTGTGGCCTGTTCATATTGTTTTTCTGGAATTAATAATTGACCCGGCATGCTCCATTATATTTGAAGCTGAAAAAGAGGAAATAACTATTATGAACCGACCTCCAAAGAAAATAGATGAACCTTTTTTTGGAAGCAGAAAAATTTTATTCAGCTGTATGCAGGGGATTAGCATCCTTATTATAACTCTTGCTGTATATTTTGTGGGGCTTTATTTTGGTTTTGACGAAAAAGAAGTGAGGGCAATGGCTTTTATTACATTAATTATTTCCAACATAGCGATTATTATGACAAACAGATCCTGGCAGGATAATATATTTAAGATTATTGCCTCACCCAATAAGGCGGTATTATGGGTAACAGGTGGAGCATTTTTATTTTTGATATTAATTTTAAATATTCCTTTTTTCTCAGATTTATTTCAATTTCATAAGCCGTCATTTTTTAATACAGTAATTTGTGTTGCAGCAGGTTTATCAACAATTATCTGGTTTGAAATATATAAATTAATTAAATTGAAAAAACATGTATTACTTTAAAGCATTTGGAAATACATTTTAATCATGTAAACCATTTTAATAATTATGTAACTTTTTGCTATACGAAAAAATTACTTTTATGATATAAAAATTCAATCTCAATATTAGATAAAAAAAAAACAACATGGAAAACAATAAAATTATTGCAATGCATTTAAAAGATGCTGCGAAAAAATATCATCAAGCTGCAAAGCATCAAAAAGCGGGCAGGCAAGACATGGTCTCCCTTAGTACAATGGAAGCTCAGAATTCTCATTCTCTAGCTGCTGAAGCTCAAAAAGAAAATTTTAAAAAAAATCAGGATTTGGCTGAACTAAACAATCCTATATGTAATTGTTGTCCGAATAAATTACGTTTTCTTTTGTTAAATAAATTTTAAAACGGAATCTCAAATTTTTAAAACGAAATTTTTTTGAAAAGAAACAATCTAAATCAATAAAACATTACTTAATAATTTATAAAAATGGAAAATTACAATAACGAACAAAGCATTCAGCTATTTGATGACAAGTCAAATAATCCAACAGCAGGTAATGAACGTGAAGATCCTCAAAAAATGCCGGGAATCCCGCTTCCAAACGATCCCAACATGCCTGCAAAACCGGATGAAAATCATGACCCGACCAAAATAACACCCGGTGGTAATGACCCTGAAAAAAATGATCCGACTAGAATAGCAGAGCCGTCAAATAAATGATTTCGTGAGATTAAGTGGCTGTAAGAATTTTATTCAAAAATTTGTTATGCCTGACTATTCGGGCAGCTAATGTATGGACACAAATATGTGAAGTATTTTTATTGAGGTATTTGTTATTTTTAAAATGTAAAGCCTACTCTGAAAACTAATTAAACCTATATATAACACTAACCTGCCTTGTTTGGCAGATTTACCTGGTGTAAATTTACCTGTAGTAAACAGGCAGGCAGGTTTCACAAATTTCATACCTCCTAAGTGGAAAAAACGACTCCAGAGGAGTCGAATGTTTATAACTCCGAGCTATGGTTATTGAGCGAAGCGCTGCACAGAGCTTGCCGAAGTGTCGAAATAAGCTCGGGGTATAAACAAATAATAATTTAATGATTTTGGCGAAAAATTTGCACAAGATTGTCTTTTGTTAAAATAGTTAAACCGCAAATTTTATGACAAAATCTCGCTTAAAAAAAAGATGTACCCACACGGTAGTTGTTTGTAGGCAGATATTTTTTAAATATGTACTTTGAGAGAGTGAACTCAAACAATACAATTCAAAAACAAATGAATTTCATAGACTATTATAAAATCCTTGGACTTGATAAAACAGCAACACCTAAGGATATTAAAAATGCTTACAGACGACTGGCCCGAAAATTTCATCCGGATTTGAATCCGAATAACAAAGAAGCAAATGCAAATTTTCAGAAAATAAATGAAGCGAATGAAGTATTAAGTGATCCTGTAAAACGTAAGAAATACGATCAGTACGGAAAAGACTGGCAACATGCTGAAGAATTTGATAAATCAAAACAGTATCAGCAACAATCATCAAATTTCGGTGGGTCATCTTATTCTGGCGCACAATCAGGAGGAGATTTTTCTGATTTTTTTGAATCCATGTTTGGCGGTGCATCTGGTAGTAGCAGGAGCAGACAAGCAAAATACAGAGGTAAAGATTTTAATGCGGAATTACATCTTGAGCTAATAGATGCATACTCAACCCACAAGCAAACATTAACAGTCAATGGAAATAATATACGAATTACAATTCCTGCAGGAATAGAGAATGGTCAGACAATAAAAATATTGAATCATGGCGGCCCGGGTGTAAATAATGGACCAAACGGTGATTTGTATATTACATTTTCCATTGCAAATCATTCAAGATTCAAACGCTTAGAAAATAATTTATATACTTCGGTAGATTTAGATTTATACACCGCGTTGCTGGGAGGTGAAATTACTGTAGATACAATGAATGGAAAAGTAAAATTAAATGTACCGCCTGAAACACAAAACGGAAGTAAGATTAAATTAAAAGGGAAGGGATTTCCGGTTTATAAAAATGAAAAACAATTTGGTGATTTATTTATTACTTACATCATTAAAATTCCAACAAATTTAACCGAAAAACAAAAAGCATTATTTAGGGAATTATCTAGTGTCCGTCCATAAAGTCAGTGTTTGGTTCAGAATGTTCGAGAGCAAGGCTTTCGCAGTGTTGAAAACCAAGGAGTTTACTTTTGTAAATGACTGTTTTCAACACAAGAGTAACGCAGCTATCGGACATTATGGACAAACACTATCTAACCTTAAACATTAAATTGGAACCAATGCAAACAGAAAAATTAATTGCCATCAATGAATTCTGCACAAGTCACAATATTGATGTCTCCTTCATCAGTTCTTTGCAACACACGGGTCTGATAAAAATCACAACAATCGAAGAATCAGTTTTTATAAGTTTAAGTCAGCTACAGCATTTGGAGAAATTTATTCGCTTATACTATGATTTGGATATTAACATTGAAGGGATTGAGTCCATCGCCCATTTATTACAACGAGTTAACTCAATGCAAGAGGAGATTATTGCGCTTAAAAACAGGCTTCGCCTTTATGAAATAACTGAGTAATCTTAATCACTCAACTTTCGCAAGAATAATCTGAAATAGTAGTATTATAAATAAAAAAAATTTCAGAATAAAAAGACTAACGTAAAGTTATTTTCATCAAAGAAAAAGTTGAAAATATAATTATGATAAAGTTGAGTTAAACCAAGCCCGATCATCAATTGCGCTTTGGGAAAATCCTTGAAATCTCCATTGGATGAACATGATGAGTCCTCAAGGGTGGGGTGACGTAAATCAATGCAAAATAAATTATTTGCCCCCGTAGGGTGGCAAATAGTGATAAAAAATAAAACACTCAAAAGCAAGCACCCTGTAGGGGTGCAATAGAAATTTTTTATGCAATTGTTAAATTGAATGGTACGAGAAAAAATTCAAAATTATGGGATTTAGGTCACCCCACCTCAAGGGTTTAAGCGGTTGAGAAAACAAAGCCATTAAGAATATAACAAATATCATAAAATATAAAACAATAAAAACCTCGTCAATTTAATGTGTGAAAGATGTAACTTAATACACCTTTAATGTAATACATTATCCTTTAAAATTGAATAATTTTGAATTGGGAAATTAAAATAATTCATTAATTCTCAAATTACAGAATTTTAAGTAATGAGATTCAGTTTTATTAGTATACTGGAGAAAAGTCTATGCTGATAATTGTTTTTCATTTTTATATGAAAAATAAAAATTGACGGCTATGAAGTCAAAAATTAAACCTTTAATCCTGATTGTTGACGATACACCACAAAACATACAGGTGCTGGCAAATATTCTTTATGAAAAAGGCTACAACATTTCTATTGCTACATCCGGTAATCAAGCTCTGCTATCAGTAAATTCTGATACTCCTGATTTAATTTTACTGGATATTCAAATGCCAGAAATTGATGGATACGAAGTATGTGAAAAAATAAAATCAAACCCTTTAACAAAAGATATCCCTATAATATTTTTAACTGCAAAAATTGAAAATGAGGATTTATTGCAGGGCTTTAAAGCGGGCGCAGTTGATTACATCACTAAACCTTTTAATGTTGCAGAACTCACTGCTCGTGTTGCTACTCATCTTGAGCTGAAGAGATCGAGAGCAAGAATTGAAACATTAAATAGAAAGCTTAACGTTGCTTATAACAAAATAAAAAACAGTATAGATTATGCGAGGCTTATTCAGGAAGAAATGCTGCCTGATTTAAATATTTTGCAGGCAAAAGGAATACAACATCTGTTAATTTATAAACCAAAGGATATAGTCAGTGGTGACTTTTATTGGATGGCAATTAATAATGAAAAACTTTTTATTGCTGTAGCAGACTGTACGGGACACGGTGTTCCGGGTGCTATGCTATCTATATCCGGACATAATCTTTTAAATGAGATCATCAATATTGAGAAAATTTATGATCCGGCTGCAATTTTATATAAACTGAATGAAAGAGTTCGCAATATTTTCAAGCAGGGATTATCTGAAGTTCATGTAGGTATGGATATCGCGATATGCGTGATTGACAATTGTGAAAAAACATTAGAATTTGCCGGAGCGAATATACCGATTTTGTATTTTAGTAATAGTAATGTTCAAAAATTAATTCCAGACAAATTAGGTATTGGAGAGGATTACTCTAGAAAGCATAAATCCTGTTTTAGCACACAGATAATTAAATTTAATAAAGGAGACAGATTTTTTATATTCACAGACGGTATACTCGATCAGTTTGATAATATGGATCAAAATAAAATAACAAGAAAAGGATTTGAACAGTTTTTTTCTATGCAGGTAGAAAAACCATTCAGTTCTATTAAAGAAAATCTGATGAAATTTATGCAAGACTGGCAGGGAGACAATCTTCAAACAGACGATATTCTTATAGTAGGTTTTGAAATTTCTAAACCTCAATGATTTTTATTTTATAAAATAATTTTACATGTGGAACCAAATATAAAACCTTTAATACTGATTGTTGACGATACACCTCAAAACATACAGGTGCTGGCAAATATTCTTTATGAAAAAGGCTACAACATTTCTATTGCTACATCCGGTAATCAAGCTCTGCTATCAGTAAATTCGGATGCGCCTGACTTGATTTTATTAGATATTCAAATGCCAGGAATTGATGGATACGAAGTATGTAAAAAAATAAAGTCAAACCCTTTAACAAGAGATATCCCTATAATTTTTTTATCTGCAAAAATAGAAAATGAGGATTTATTGCAGGGCTTTGAAGCGGGTGCAGTTGATTATATTACGAAACCGTTTAATGTGGCTGAACTTACTGCCCGTGTTGCAACTCATATAGCTTTAAAAAAATCAAAAGAAAGAATTGAAGCAGAAAAAGAAAAATTTGAGGCATTACATAAAAAACTTAATGTTGCCTATAGTGATATTAAAAACAGTATCACGTACGCTAAATTAATTCAGGATGGAATGCTGCCTGATCTGAATATTTTGAGGGAAATAGGTATTCAGTACCTGATAATATACAAACCAAAAGATACTGTCAGTGGAGATTTTTATTGGGCAGAATATTGCAATGAAAAGTTATTTCTTGCTGTTGCAGATTGTACCGGTCATGGCGTTCCCGGCGCATTGCTTTCTATGTCTGGTCATAACCTTTTACATGAAATAATAAATATTGAAAAAATTTATGATCCGGCTGAAATTTTGAATAATCTGAATGACAGAATACGTAGAATTTTAAGACAAGGATTAACCATTATTCATGACGGGATGGATATCGCGTTATGTGTTATAGATATAAAAACAAAAACATTAGAATATGCCGGAGCGAATAGTCCGGTCTGGTATTTTCATGATAATGATTTTCAAAAGCTTTTTCCTGATAAATTAGCAATAGGAGAAGATCATTCTAAGAAAAAAAAATCCTGTTTTAACAAACAGATTGTTCAATTTAATCAGGGCGACAGATTTTTTATGTTTACAGATGGAGTGCTTGACCAATTTGATAATGCTAATCATAAAAAAGTAACAAGAAAAAGATTTGAAAAGCAGCTTTCGAAATATATGAAACAGCCATTCAATACCATTAAAGTAGATATGCTTAAATTCCTTAGAGAATGGCAGGGAGACAATCAGCAAACAGATGATATTTTATTGATTGGTTTTGAAATTTCTTAAAACACATTTGCTTGCATGATATTCTATATTTCGGGCATTGATTGTTATCAAGTGTGAATAATATAATTTTTATCAATAGTCCTGTAATGTATACTGCAATTAAAGTAAGCAACTTTGTATAAATATATTTAATATGACCTTGATAACAAATTAAGGATTTACAATATCTAAAATAAAAATTTATTCCAAATGAATATTAAAGACACATCTGAACTAGAAATTTCATCGCTATTGGAAGATGTTTATCGAAAATACGGTTATGATTTCAGGCAATATTCCGAAGCACACATCATGCGCAGGATCAAAAACAGGATGACCTTATCTGGAATAGAAGATATTTCTCAAATGCAATCGAAAGTATTGAATGATGAATCATTTGCTTCACAACTTTTACAGGACTTATCCATCACTGTAACTGAAATGTTTCGTGACCCTGAATTTTATAAATCATTACGTGAAAATGTTATACCAATCTTAAAAACTTATCCATTTATAAAAATATGGCATGCCGGCTGTTCCACGGGAGCAGAAGCATATTCAATGGCAATTATTATGCAGGAAGAAGGCCTGTATGACAGAACAACAATTTATGCAACAGATTTTAATCAACATGTGTTGAGCCACGCAAAAGAAGGAATTTTTTCAAACAAATTAATGAAAGAATATACTGCAAATTATCAATTGTCAGGAGGAAATGAATCTTTTTCTGGTTATTATACTTCTGATTCTGATAATGTAATCATGAATCAATCTTTGAAAAAAAATATTGTTTGGGCAAATCATAATTTAGTAACCGACAGTGTTTTTGCAGAAGTACACTTGATTCTGTGCAGAAATGTGCTTATTTATTTTGACATAAATCTACAAAATAAAGTGCAAAAACTTTTCTATGACAGCCTGATTAATGGTGGCATTTTATGTCTCGGTTCAAAAGAAGGTTTACGATTTACAGATTTGGATAAAGAGTATTCTGAATTAGATAAGAAGCAGAAAATTTTTAAAAAGAAATATTAAAACACAATGAATTACGAGGCAATTGTAATAGGGGTTTCTTCCGGAGGATTGAATGCGATGAAAATCATATTTTCTTTATTGCCTAAGGATTTTATTACTCCAATTATTATTGTTCAGCATATAAGTCCGCATTCCGATAACCAATGGATAAAACATATAAATGATGATAGTAATCTCAAATTTAAAGAAGCCGATGAAAAAGAAAAAATTGAACATGGAAAGGTTTATATTGCTCCACCTAATTATCATTTGATAATAGAAAAAAATAAAATATTTTCTCTTTCAATAGATGAACGTGTAAATTTTGCAAGACCATCAATTGATGTATTGTTTGAATCTGCTGCCGAAGCCTATAAAAACAAATTAATTGGGGTAATACTTACTGGTTCTAATAATGATGGGACGAAAGGCATGAAACTGATAAATGAATACGGAGGACTGACGATCGTGCAAGATCCGACAACTGCTGAATCTAAATACATGCCCGCTTCAGTAATAGCAGCGGTGCAGGTAAATTATATTTTATCTTTAAATGGAATAGTTGATTTATTAATAAAAATAACACAACCCTAATTATAAATAAAATGAAAATGACACTTGGTAGAAAAATATTAATAGGATTTATAGCTTGCGCCCTGATACTTTTTGGGGTCACAATTTTTTCTTTTAAAAATAGTGAAAAATTTATCGCTTCAAATGTTTTGGTCGTTAAAACAAATCAGATAATGTATGAGTTTCAACAAATTCTGATTTCTTCCATTGATGCTGAAACAGGCTCACGGGGTTTTGTTATTACAGGCAATAATAATTTTCTGGAACCTTTTTCAGATGCTTCTACAAACGCAATTGAACATCTTGATAAAGTAAAGGAATTAACAAAAAATAATCCCAATCAGCAAAAGAACATTGTAGAACTTAGGGGAATACTCAAAATACGTTTTAATAATTTAAATAGTATCATAGATCTTCGTAAAAAGGATTTTGAAAAAGCCAGAGAATTTGTTGCTTCAGAAGAAGGAAAACAAATACAAGATGAAATACGAAAAATAATTGATAGAGCACAGGAAATAGAATATATATTACTCGCTGAAAGGAAACAAATCAGTGCTAATGATGCAGAAAATTTTAATATTATTTTTGCTATTTTATTGCTGATTATTATTCTCATTCTAATTGTTGTTTATGGAATAATTACTTCAAATTTAAGAGCACTTAAAAGGGCCGAAGCAGAAACTGCCAGAAAAAACTGGCTGCTTACTGGTAACACAGAACTCAACGAAAAATTAAAAGGAGACCAAAATATAGAAGAGTTGGCAAGCAATACAATTAGTTTTTTATGCGCTTACCTGAAAGCAACCATTGGAGCTGTTTACCAGATGAATGATAAAGACAAAACACTTACGCTTAGCGGGCAATATGCCTTTTTATCTCCTAAAGATATAAAAGAAACATTTACACTAAATGAAGGCCTGATTGGACAGGTAGCACAAGAGCAAAAACAAATTTCTTTAACAGATATCACAGATGAACAAATACGCATTACGTCGTCTGTTCTGAATGCCAAACCAAAACATTTACTTATAACTCCTTTTTTGTTTGAAGGAAAAACTGTTGGTGTAATAGAAATTGGAAGGCTTACTAATTTCAACGAGACAGAAAGAAATTTTATCAATATTTCTATGGACAGTATAGCTATTCGTATTAATTCAGCTATTGCAAGAAAACGGATACAGGAATTATTTGAAGAATCACAAGTTCAGGGAGAAGAACTATTGTCGCAGCAGGAAGAACTGAAACAAACAAATGAAGAGCTGGAAGAACAGGCGCGAAATCTGAAAGAACAACAGGAAGAACTACAAATGTCTAACGAAGAACTGGAAGAACAAACACAGTCTTTAGAAGAAAAAAACAAAGAAGTTGAAGCTGCAAAACACGACATTGAGCAGAAAACAAAACAACTGGAAATAAGCAGCAAATATAAATCGGAATTCCTGGCAAACATGTCTCATGAGTTAAGGACACCACTTAATAGTTTGCTTATATTGTCGAAAGATTTATCTGAAAACAGAAAAAAAAATCTGGATAGTATTCAGATAGAAAGCGCAGAAATTATTTATAAAAGTGGACATGATCTGCTTGTAATAATAAATGAAGTTCTTGACCTCTCAAAAATTGAAGCAGGAAAAATGATAATCAATATTGAAAAAGTATCATTAATAAATTTTACAGATGAACTTATTCGCGAATTTAAACATCATGCGGAACAAAAAGGATTGACACTGAGCTGCAAATTAAATAAAGATTTACCCGAATCAATACACACTGACTCGCAACGTTTGAATCAAATAATAAAAAATCTTTTATCCAATGCCCTAAAATTTACTGATCAGGGAAGTGTAAATTTAAGTATTGACAAATTTAAAGAAAACAAGATAATTATTTCTATTTCTGATTCGGGAATAGGCATACAGGATGACAAGCAAATGGCCATATTTGAAGCTTTTCAACAAGCAGAAGGCGGCACGTCCAGAAAGTATGGTGGAACTGGTTTAGGACTTTCTATTTCACGTGAACTTGCAAAATTATTAGGAGCAGAAATTACGTTGGTTAGTAAAATAAATCAAGGATCTACTTTTTCGCTTATTATTCCAATTGAAATATATGATGAAAATAAACTTATCAAAACAACAACAGAAAAAGAACCTGTACTCTACAAACCTCGTTCTGAAGACGATTCAAAATATCTGAATTATCCTTCCATAGAAGATGATAGAAATTCTATAACAAAAGAAAATAATGTAGTACTCATTATTGAAGACGATCTGAAATTTGCATCTATACTTTTAAAACAAATCAATCAAAAAGGATTCAAATGTTTGTCTGCTGCAATCGGTGAAGATGGTTTATTGCTTGCTGCAAAATACAAACCACAGGCAATTATTCTTGATATTGGTTTGCCAGGAATAAACGGGCATGCAGTATTGCTTGAATTAAAAGCAAATCCTTCTGTAAGGCATATTCCGGTGCATATTATTTCAGCAAATAATCGTTCATTGGAATTGATTAAAGAAGGTGCAATTGAGTGCCTGATGAAACCAATAGATAAAAATAATCTGGATAAAGCATTTAACAGAATTGAAAATTTCATAAGCAGAAAAATAAAAAACCTGCTTATTATTGAAGACAGTGAAAATTCCAGAAAAGCAATACGAATACTTATTGGAAATAGTGATGTAAAATGTTTTGAAGCCGGGACAGGTAAAGATGCTTTGCTTTTGTATCAAGATAATCATATTGATTGTATCATACTTGATATTGGCTTGCCGGACATAAACGGCTTTGATCTTATCAAAAAATTAAAAGGAATAAAAGACCAGACTGCTCCTCCTATTATTATTTACACAGGAAAAGAACTTACAAAAGAAGAAAACAATGAGCTACAGAAATATGCTGAAACTATTATTATAAAGGGAATAAAATCGGAAGAACGATTGCTTGATGAAACGGCTCTTTTCCTTCACCGGACAATCAGTAATTTGCCAGAATCAAAACAAATAATTATAAATAATTTGTACGATAAAGAAGCTGTATTTCAGACGAAAAAAATATTATTGGCAGATGATGATATGCGAAATATTTTTGCATTATCTAAAGTATTACAAGAACGTGGAATGGAAATAATAAAAGCAGAAACCGGAAAAATTGCTTTGGAAATGCTAAATACACATCCTGATATTGATCTCGTATTAATGGATATTATGATGCCGGAAATGGATGGTTACGAAGCAATGAGAAAAATACGATCTCAAATAAAATTCAAAGGCTTACCTGTAATTGCGCTTACGGCAAAAGCTATGAAAGACGATAAACAAAAATGTATTGATGCCGGTGCCAACGACTACATCACGAAACCTATTGAAGTAGAACGATTGTTATCTTTGATGAAAGTGTGGTTAAGTAAATAAAAGATAAAAGGTAATTGGCAATTAAAAATACCAAATACAATTTAAACAAAAATAATTCATAACAAATATGAAAAATTATAACAAAGTTAAAATATTATTAGTAGACGATCGAAAAGAAAATTTATTTGCCTTAGAAGTAATGCTCTCCGACGAAAATTATTTATGCGTGAAAGCAAATTCTGGAGAAGAAGCATTAAAAATTCTTCTCAACGAACAAGATTTTGCTATCATATTAATGGATGTGCAAATGCCAATGATGGATGGGTTTGAAACATTAGAGTTAATTCGCCAAAAAGAAACAATCAAACATATCCCTATTATTTTTTTAACTGCCAGTATGGACACATCTGTACAAGTTTTTAAAGGATATCAAGCGGGCGCTGTTGATTATATGATTAAACCACTTTCTCCAGAAATATTAAAAGCAAAAGTGGCTGTTTTTGTAGATCTGTATAAGAAAACAAATGAATTATTAGTTCAGGACAAAGAGAGAGAAAAACGTGCAGCAGAATTAATAATTGCTAATAAAGAGCTTGCTTTTCAAAACGAAGAGAAAGAAGAACGTGCTGCTGAGAAAGAAAAACGTGCAGAAGAATTAATTATCGCAAACAAAGAACTTGCTTTTCAAAACGAAGAAAAAGAAAAACGTGCAGCAGAGTTAATAATTGCAAATAATGAACTTGCTTTTCAAAACGATGAAAAAGAAAAACGTGCAGCTGAATTAATTATCGCAAACAAAGAGCTTGCTTTTCAAAATGATGAGAAAGAAAAACGTGCGGCAGAATTAATCATTGCCAACAAAGAACTTGTTTTTCAAAATGATGAGAAAGAAAAACGTGCGGCAGAATTAATTATAGCAAACAAAGAACTTGTTTTTCAAAACGATGAAAAAGAAAAACGTGCGGCTGAGTTAATCCTTGCCAACAAGGAACTGGTATTTCAAAACGATGAAAAGGAAAAACGTGCAGCTGAATTAATCCTTGCCAACAAGGAACTGGTATTTCAAAACGATGAAAAAGAAAAACGTGCAGCAGAATTAATCATTGCAGACAAAGAATTGGTCTATCAAACTGAAGAGAAAGAAAAACGTGCAGCCGAGCTAATCATTGCCGATAAAGAACTGGTCTATCAAACCGAAGAGAAAGAAAAACGTGCCGCAGAACTAATCATTGCAGACAAAGAGATTATATTTCAAAACGAAGAAAAAGAAAAACGGGAAACAGCAAATAAAGAACTTGAAGCATTCAGTTATACTTTGAAATTAGCTTCTCAATATTCTCTCAGTCTTATTGAAGCAAGTCTTGATCCATTGGTTACGATAAGTCCGGAAGGAAAGATTATGGATATGAATGAAGCTCTGGTAAATATTACTGGCATAGAACGTGAAAAATTAATTGGCTCTGATTTCTTTGATTATTTTACGGAACAACAAAATGCCCAGGAAGTCTATCAGGCAGTTTTTGCAAAAGGGTCTGTTGCCGATTCTCCACTCACACTCCGCCATAAGGATGGCAAGCTTACCGATGTATTATTTAATGGGTCGGTTTATAAAGATGATAAAGGAAATGTATTGGGAGTGGTAATTGTCGCCAGAGATGTTACTGCCCAAAAATTGCTTTCTAAATATTCGCTGAGTCTTATTGAGGCTAGCCTTGATCCATTATTTACCATTAGCCCTGAAGGTAAAATCACGGATATGAATCAGGCGACAGTAAAAGTAACAGGAGTTTCACGTGAGAAATTAATCAATACTGATTTTTTTGATTACTTTACCAAACCAGAGAAAGCACGAGAATGTTATCAACAGGTTTTTGCAAAAGGATTTGTTGCAGATTTTCCGTTAACTATTATGGATGGAAAACTTACCGAAGTATTATTTAATGGATCGGTTTATAAAGATGACAGAGGAAATGTGCTGGGTGCTGTACTGGTTGCGAGAGATATTACAGATCAAAAAATATTTGAAAATGAATTGATGCAGGCGAAAGAATCTGCTGAAGATGCTAACCGGATGAAAAGCGAATTTTTAGCGAACATGAGCCACGAAATACGCACTCCTTTGAATGCGATTGTCGGGTTCTCAAGCATCCTTAAAGAAAAAGCTGCCGGACAAAAAATATTCACAGAATATCTCGACAATATCATTCAAAGCAGTAAAGTACTTCTTTCTCTTATCAATGATATTCTCGATCTTTCTAAAGTGGAAGCAGGTCGAATGGTTATTGATTATCAACCTGTGAATTTGAATAACATTATTCAGGAACTTCAGTCTGTCTTCTTGATGAAAGCCAAAGAAAAAGGACTGTCAATTACTATTCAGATTTCTGAAAGTATACCCGAAAACATTATCACCGATGAAAAATATTTAAGACAGATTTTATTTAATCTCATTGGCAATGCTATTAAATTTACCGGGAAAGGCGGTGTTGATATTATTGTAAATTCTGTTTTCAAAGAAATTGGAAGCAGCAAGATTGATTTGATTATTACTGTTAAAGATTCAGGTATAGGTATTCCAGATGATAAATTAACCGTCATATTTGAACCATTTATTCAGGTGGAACAAAAAAACAGGAGTAAATACGGAGGCACCGGTCTTGGATTGAGTATCACGAAGCGGTTGATAGAATTGCTTGGAGGCACCATTAAAGTGGAAAGTGAAATAGGCAAAGGCTCTGTTTTCTATATCATTGTTTATGATATAGAAATAGCTTCTTTTCATAGTGATGAAAGTAGCGAAAATATTATCCAGCATTTGCCGGAAATCAGATTTCACAATCCCGTAATTCTTATGGCTGAAGACGTTCTTTCGAACCGTCAGGTAGTGAGAGGATATCTCGAAACCATGAATATTACAATTGTTGAAACGGAGAACGGGGAAGACTGTCTTATTGCTGCACGAAAAAACAAACCCGATTTAATTTTAATGGATATGCAAATGCCTGTAATGGATGGTTTCACTGCTATCAATATACTTAAATCCGATGAGGAATTAAAAGATATCCCAGTGATAGCCCTCACAGCTTCAGGAATGAAACAGCAAAAAGATAAATTTGAAAAAATGGCCGACGACTTCCTTATCAAGCCTATTTACAAAAATGAATTACTGAGTAAACTGATAAAATATTTACCTTACGATGAACTTTCATCAAAAGAAGATATACCGGAAAATACTTCAACAGATCAAACACATGTAATAGCTGAAAATAATTTACCTGCTGAAATTAAAAAAGAAATCATTAAAACCTTCATGCCATCAATAATAAAATTGAATGAAACTCTTAATATTGATGAGATAAAAGATTTTTTGGATAAGTTAGAAATATTTAACACGAAACATAAAATTGCAATAATTACTGAATATTGTACCCAACTTTCAGGACATATTGAAACATTCAACATTAATCAGATTTTTTCCACATTAAAAAAATTATCGGAGTTTATCAATAAGTAATTTTCGCTAAATTTATTTCGCTAAAAAATGAGAATAGCAGATATTTTTAAATAATAATATTCCGGTGCGCTGCACCTTTGTAAACATCGCAGCTATCGCTGCTACAAATGTTATCGCAGCTCTGCTGCTATATTTGAAATGCAGCAGCAGAGCTGCGAAATATTTGTAAAACAAAAATGAATAGAGGAGTCAAGGTGCAGAGCACCGTAATATATACTGAAACTTGGCAGGTTTGCAAACAAGGCTGCTTAGTTTCAGTTATACTGAACGAATACAAATTTAATTATATTTTTGTAGCCCTTTTTAGCTATGCTGTCGAAGTATCTCATGCATGGATTGCTGTTAATAATAGTTTCAAATTACAAAAATAAATAGTTCTTTTTCATGCGAATGTTCAATTAATAAGTAATTGAAAAACTAAATCAGATATTATCATTTTCCTTTCAACATTTAGAAAATATAAACTAATGGACCAACTAAAAAAACCTCTTATATTAATTGTGGATGATACGCCACAGAACATTCAGGTATTGGGGAATATTCTTTACGAAAAAGGATATAATATCAGCATATCGTCATCGGGTGTTCATGCGCTGCAATCAATAAACAAACAGGCTCCCGATTTAATTTTACTTGACATACAAATGCCGGAAATGGATGGTTATGAAGTATGCAAAACTCTAAAATCAAATTATAAAACAAAAGATATTCCTATTATATTTTTAACATCAGTAACTGATTCAGAAAATATATTGCTTGGCTTTGAACTCGGCGCAGTTGATTACATCACTAAACCATTTAATATAGCAGAACTTACAGCTCGCGTAGCCACACATATTGAACTTAAAATATCAAAAGATAAATTAGTAGAATTAAATGCTACTAAAGATAAATTTTTTTCAATTATCGCTCATGACCTTAAAAATCCATTCAATCAATTAATGGGTTTTTCTAAATTGCTGATGGGAAATTGCAAAAAATATGATATTGAAACAATTGAAGAATATGTTTCTTATATCCATATTTCTTCAAAAAAAAATTATGAACTTCTTGAAAACCTTCTAAACTGGGCAAGGTTGCAAATGGGTAAATTTGAAATACGGAAAGAGAAATTTAATATCTGTTCATTAATAAATATTGCTACTGATGGATTGCAGTGTATTGCCATAGATAAAGGAGTTGAAATTATAGTTTCACCTAATAAAAAAGCAGAGGCTTTTTTTGATATTGAAATGTTTAAATTAATAATCAGAAATTTTACAACAAATGCAATTAAGTTCAGCAATAAAGAAGGAAAAGTCATTTTGAAGATTTCGGAATTCAATGAAAAATATTATAAAATTTCAGTTGAAGATACAGGCATAGGTATAAGCGAAAATGATTTGTCAAAATTATTCAGAATAAATATTTCTCAAACAACACTGGGTACAAGTAGTGAAAAAGGGACTGGATTGGGTCTGATTTTATGTAAAGATTTTATTGAAAAAAACGACTGCCAGATATTTGTTGAGAGTGAAATTAACAAAGGCAGTGTTTTTAGTTTTACTGTTGAAAAAATAAATTAATGTTAGCAATGAAAGCAATAAAAAAATCCCTGATTTTAATAGTTGATGATACGCCACAGAACATTCAGGTATTAGGAAACATTCTTTATGAAAAAGGATATAATATTAGCATTTCTTCATCTGGCGCACAGGCTTTACAATCGATAAATAAACAAGCTCCTGATTTAATATTATTAGACATACAAATGCCTGAAATGGACGGTTATCAGGTATGTGAAGTGTTAAAATCAAATCCTCTGACTAAAGATATTCCTGTGATTTTTCTTACTGCAGCTACAGAATCGGAAAACATCGTTCAGGGATTTGAACTCGGAGCTGTTGACTATATTGCAAAACCGTTTAATGTAGCCGAATTGTTAATGCGTGTTGCAACACATATTGAACTAAAATTGAAAAGGGAGCAGTTACAACAAATTAATATCTGGCTTGAAGATAAAATTAAGGAACGAACTTTTGAACTTGAAAAAGCAAATGCAGAGTTATTAAAGTTAGATAAAGTTAAAACTGATTTTTTGAGCATGATTAGTCATGAAATCCGAATTCCCCTTAACAGAATCAAAGAGCCAATCGAACTGCTGAAATACAAAGTTGAAAATAAAAGTTTAGCTGAACTTGTCGAAATAATAGATGAATCTGTAGTTCGATTAGAAAAATTTTCATCGCAGGCAATGGAAATAACTCAATTAAGAACAAACCGCTATGTGAAGAATAATACAGAGGTATCTATTGCAGGTATCATTGAATATGCATTACTTTCAATTCAGAAGCAGCTTACAGAAAAAATGGTCAATATAGTTTTGAATATTCAGAAAGACCAAAAAATTACAGGAGATAGCGATCTTCTTGTAAAATGTTTTGCAAATATTTTAAGAAATGCGTGTAAATACTCTCAAAATGAAGGAAAAATTGTAATAGGTGCTACGGAGCTAGCAGAAGAATTAATTGTTGAAATCAAAGATTTTGGATTAGGGATGGATAATGAAACTGTAAACAATTTATCAGAAATGCTAACCCCTGGAGAAATTCAATTTGAACAAAATATTGGCTTGGGATTATTTCACTCAAAATTATTAGCCGAAGCTCATGATGGATCTATTCAAATTAAAAGTGCTTTAGGTAAAGGCACAACGGTTACAGTTACCTTTCCAAATAATAAAAGTAAGTTGGATTAAATTACCGGCTACTTTTCTTTCTGGGTTATTTTAATTTATTCAACTTTCGCATAAATTAATTCGCTGAAAAAGATATCAGCAGCCATTTTCAAGAGAATATGTAATATTTTTTATCCTTTTTCTGTTTTCTTGAAATAAAAGGGATGCAATCAAAATAATATTCCGGTGCGCTGCACCTACAAATGTCACGCGACTTTGCCACTACAAATATTTTGCAGCTCTGCTGCTATGTTTGGAATTCAGCGGCAGAGCCGCAAAATATTTGTAAAACATAATAGACATATGAGAACCCAAGGTGCAGAGCACCGTAATATCTTAAACATGGATTAATGTTAACAATATACTCAAGTGACAAAAACAAATAGTTCTTTTTTTCATGCGAAACAACAAAGCCCTCACCAAAGGTAAAGCTCAGTTAGTTTAAACTCAACCGATTGCCGTTACCTGCATTCTGAATTTTTAATTCCTAATTACTAATTCCTAATTCTTAATTCCCACGAGTGTGAACTATGTAACTTCTTTCATTAGTTATGTAAAACTTACGGCAATTATTATTGTCACCTTTATCTGTTTAAAAGGTTTAAAGGATTACGATTACGATCATTTAAAAAATGACAGAAAATACTTTACATATTTTAATTAAATTATTCGCATACATTTCACATGTTTGCGGTGATACTATTACACTTGCAAAGTCGTTCGTTGAGGTATTTCTTACCCAGCAATTTTCTGCGCATGCCGTGCGTAAACAACTTGAATTATTCGAAACAGAATTTGATATCTGCAAACTTCCTGTTTATCCATCTGCCGAATATCAGGAGACTGTTGAAAAAATAATTTTTACGTATTGCAATGAATTAAACAAGAGCCTTACTCTTAATCAAAAATTTCTGGTATTGCTTAATTTGCTTGAATTTGTAAAACTCAGAAATGAGAAAAGCAATTCTTTGTTCATGAGTAATATTGTTACTAAAGCTGCCGAACTGTTCAAAATAGATTACAAAGAGTTTCTTAATTGTAAGTTTTTTATTGAAGACAGGATTTTTGATGCTGAAGGAAAAAATAATATTTTGGTTATTACAGGAAGTAAAATAACCGGTACTTCTGGTATCCGGTATCTTTTAAAAGAAGGGTTAAAAGGATATATAAGAATTCTGAAAATTGACAGCATCCATTCTTATTTATTTATTGTATCAGGAGATGATCATCTTGAAATTAATGACCAGCATATTTTTAAGCGTCATGTCTATTTCTTCAATAAAGGTTCATCCATACGAAGCTCCAAAATCCGTCCCTTATATTTCAGTGATGTAGAGCAATCATTTGTTAATGTTGAACCGAAAAAAAAAATCGTACTTACAGTTGAAAATCTAGTATATGAATTTTTTGATCATACGATAGGCATTCATCAATTAAGCCTTTCTGCATTTTCAGGACAGATGGTCGCGATTATGGGGGGAAGCGGTTCAGGAAAATCAACTTTTTTGAATCTTCTGAACGGTAATTTAAAACCAACTAAGGGCCGCATTCTTATCAATGATGTGGATATTAATAAACATAAAAAGCAAATTCATGGATTGATGGGATATGTACCCCAGGACGACACCCTTTTTGAGGAATTATCAGTTTATCAGAACCTATATTTTAGCACAAAATTATGTTTAGGCGCGAGTGACAAAAAAATACTTAATGAAAAAATTATTAATACACTTAAACGTCTTGATCTTTATGCTATCAGGCATCTGAAAGTAGGTACTCCCCTTAATAAATTTATAAGCGGAGGTCAGCGAAAGCGTCTTAATATTGCATTGGAGTTGATACGCGAACCTTCTGTGATTTTTGTTGACGAACCAACTTCGGGACTGTCTTCATCCGATTCTATAAAAATGATTGACTTATTAAAAGAACAGGCGAACAATGGAAAATTATTATTTGTTAATATACATCAACCCTCTTCTGAAATAATTAAATTATTCGATAAACTATTGATTTTTGATAAGGGAGGATATCCTGTATATTGGGGGAATCCGCTCGAATCACTACGCTATTTGAAAAATAATCTTAATCTCCTTGATGCGGAGCAAAGTGAATGTTTATCCTGTGGGAATGTGAACCCTGAAGATATTCTGTTATTAATTGAACGTAAAAAAATTAATGAGACAGGAAGAGACACTGAAGAACGTATTAATTCACCTGAGCAGTGGTATCGGATATTTATTGAAACAAAAAGTAAAAGCAATGACTCTCTAAACATTTCAAGTGGAAATATTCCTGAAATAAATTTTAAATTATCGGCTATATATATTCAGTTTAAAATTTTCGTAATCCGTAATTTGCTTTCAAAATTTTCAGACAGACAGTATATAGTAATTAGCCTGCTCGAAGCACCATTACTTGCTTTGATACTATCTTTTTTTATGCGGCAAACTGATGTTATAACACATGTATATGTCTTTAGTAAGAATGAAAATATTCCTTCGTATCTTTTTATGGGTGTGATTGTAGCTCTTTTTTTGGGATTAATAGTGAGTTCAGAAGAAATAATTAAAGATAGAAAAATCCTACGCCGCGAGGAATTTATAGGACTGAACCGAACTGCATATATTAACTCAAAAGTAATGTATTTGTTTGTACTTTCATTTATTCAGATATTTTTATTTGTAATAATTGGAAATTATATTCTTGAAATAAAAGGAATGACTTTGAATTATTGCCTTGTATTATGGTCAATTGCCTGCTTTGCCAATATGCTTGGTTTGAATGTTTCAAATAGTTTACAATCAGTAATTGCAATTTATATTTCCATTCCCTTTCTCCTGATCCCGCAGATACTGCTTGCTGGAGTTGTTGTTAATTTTGATAATCTTCATCATACGCTTGCATCACAAAAATATGTTCCTGTATTTGGTGATTTCATGGTTTCGCGCTGGGGATATGAAGCTTTGGCTGTTACTCAATTTAAAGATAATAAATATGAGAAATATTTATATGATTTTGACAAAAAAATCAGTGATGCAGTTTATCAGATAAATTTTAAGCTTCCTGAATTAATACAAATTGCAGAAACAAATATTTCTCTAATTCAGCCGGACAATACTATTAACAACTCGGATACATGCAAAATGCAAAATAATTTAATACTTCTGCAATATCAATTGAATACATATTTACTGCCTCCAGTGAATTCAAAATTATTTTTTTTTGATAGTCTCAAGATTTCACTTGTTAATAATCAAATATTAAAACGAACCATAAATCAACTTGAAAATTTTAAGAAAATGAATAAAGATCAATATGCGAAAATTGATATTCAAAAAGAAAAAATGATTGAAAGATTCATTGAAAAAAATGGAATGGAAAATATGATAAAATTCAAACAGAATTATTTCAATGAAAAGTTGAATAACCTTGTTTTAGATAATAATGAATTTGTTAAATATACAATTTCCGGAGATGATATTATTAGAAAATACAGACCTGTTTACCATTATCCTGAAAATAATTTTGGTCGCGCTCATTTTTATGCACCCGTAAAAAAAATAGGTAATTTTTATATTGACACGATGTTGTTTAATGTAGCTGTTATCTGGCTTATGACATGTTTTTTATACTTTATTCTGATTTATAATCTTGTATTAAAAGCGAAGCAAATTTTTGATAAGATAATATGGGTTTACAGAAAACTGTTTACTAAAATAAAAAATAAAGAACTTAATAATAATCGAATATGAAAAAATCAAAATGCCCCATCTGCAGAATTGCAGTAATTCTTTTACTTATGCTGAATTCATGTGAATTTAATAAAGTTGGTAATGATCTAGTTGATAATACAGACCTTCTGGCCAGCAATGATACAGTAAATAATACAGAAGAGGATTATTATTCAATGCCTGCTCCATCTGAAGTTATCAGTTATTTTAAGGAAAATGAATATAAATTCAGGCAAGAGTTGATGAACCCCTTGTCTAATTATGAAAAATATAATACGCATGTTTCAAAAATCCTCAATGTTGGAATATATACTGCTGATGCTACATACCAGATTTTGTGCAAGAAGACAAGTAAAGCGGCGAGCACTTTTAAAGTAATTGAAAGCTTGTGTAATGAAGCAAATATTTCTTCTGCTTTTGACGAAAATATTAAAAACAGAATAATTTATAATTCTGTAAATGCGGATTCAATAACTGATATTTCTATTGAAATTTATTTAAAAATTGTAAATAACATACGTGAGACAGGATCACCTGACATGTATTTAATACTTGCATCAGGCTCTTTTGTCGAAATTATGTATTTAATGACAAATTCGATTGGGAATTTTTCGGAATCAGAAAAATCAATTAATAAAGTTGTTGAACAGAAATTATTATTTGATGAATTGTTTTCAGCACTTATTAAAATAAAAAAAAATGAAGATATTTCCGGAATTGTCTCAGATATGTCCGACTTAAAGTCAGCTTTTGATTTGCTTGATGTGAAATCTGAAAATATCCAGATGAATAAATCCAGTAACGGAAACCATGTTCTATCAGGGAAAAATATAATAAGCTATTCGGAGAAATTATATATTAATTTAAAAACATCAATAAATAAACTGAGATCAAAATGGACTGTAAATTAATTTATTTTAAACTTCAATTTAAAAACAGGCAATTGCATTTGTTGGCAACGGCATTTGCTTGCTTGTCTTTTCATTGGCTTCAGTTTACTTCTCCTTCCGATATGAGAGATACAGCTCGCTCAGGGATTACAAAATTTATGATAATTTTCATTTTCATGATTATGCTTACAAATTTAAATTCTATTGAAGCACAAAACTGTAATAATTATGAGAAAAAATGTGATCTGGCAGATAACTCTTTTACTGCAAGTTCAATGTCAAGAGGTATAAAAATGGCTAAAGGACAAGTTTTTTCTGTTATATGTTTGTTTTACGCAGGGAAAGAAAATTATATATCGTTTTGTGGTGAAAATGATCTAGGAAAATTTCAGATTAAAATTCTTGATTATATAACAAAAAACGTGATATATAATAATACGGATGATAATCTTAAACAAAATTTAATTATAAATGTTGATGTTACAGCTATAATTATTATTCAATTGTCAGCTCCTTCAGCAATTTTTCATGGTACAGAAAATAAATGCGCCGGGTTACTTATTGCTTATAAAGATTTAAAAAATGGACAATAAAATTATACTAAAATCTGTACCAATTTCCTTGATAACGTTAGCCTCTGTATTAAGCTTTTGGCGATACTCCATACTGCTGTTGTTTGCTGTTGTTTGTTTCAATAGCGTATCTGCTCAGAATTGTAATAATACTGAAAATAGTTGTTCTACTCCCCATGAAAAGAAATTTACCAAAAGTGCAATATCTCGTTCTATAAAGATACGACATAAGCAAAGAAAAACTTTCAATGTAAATATGTTCGAAGGGAAGGAATATTATATTTCTGTTTGTGGAAAATCCAAATTAGGAAATATTCAGTTAAGAATACTGTCAGCAGAAAATAAATTAATTTATGATAATGCAGCCGCAGGATTAATAGATTTTATCATCATCAAATCAGAGTTAACACAGAAATTAATTATTGAAGTATCCGCGCCTACAGGAAATTTTTCAGGCAAAGATGCTGAATGTATTGGTGTTTTAGTTGAATCACGGAAGACTAATTAGTGTCTGTCTATACAGTCAGTGTTTAGTTCAGAATGTTCGAGAGCAAGGCTTTCGCAGTGTTGAAAACCAAGGAGTTTACTTTTGTAAATGACTGTTTTCAACACAAGAGTAACGCAGCTATCGGACATTATGGACAAACACTAATTAACTGAACTTTGCCTGCGGTGAGGGCTTCAACGTTCGCATAAATTAATTCGTTAAAAAAAGAGAGCAGCAGTCATTTTCAAGAGAATTATAAAATATTTTTTTCTTTTACTGATTTTATGAAAAATTATGACTGAAATCAAAAAAAAATAATATTTCGGTGCGCTGCACCTTTTTTAACAACGCAGCTCTGCTGCTACAAATGTTATCGCAGCTTTGCTGCTACAAATGTTATCGCAGCTCTGCTGCTACAAATGTTATCGCAGCTCTGCTGCTACAAATGTTATCGCAGCTCTGCTGCTACAAATGTTATCGCAGCTCTGCTGCTACTTAACAATGATAGCGGCAGAGCCGCATCATATTTGTAAAAATAAAAAGGGATAGAGACGCCAAGGTGCAGAGCACCGTAATATCTTTTGCTTGGATTGCTGTTAACAATTGTTTTTAATTACAAATAAAATAGTTATTTTTTATGCAAAAGTTCAATAATTAATATTTTTTATGCTAACTTTTTATCATATACGAGATTTTAAAAATACACTAAAAGTTATTCTTTTGATTATTTTTATTTTCAATACATTCCTCTCAATTGCTCAACCAGTAGCTGATTTTGATGCCCATATAAAAACAGGATGCAGCCCTTTACAGATTACCTTTATTAATCTTTCTTCTCCATCTCAGGGGTTAACTTATACTTGGATTTTAGGTAATGGAAATACATCAACACAGAACGAGCCTTTTGCGATATACAGTACCCCCGGCTCGTATAATGTAACGCTCGTTGTTAGTAACGGAATCACAGCAGATACAATGACTAAAAATAATTTTATTACTGTGTTTCAAAATCCGTTGGCCGATTTTCAGATGAGCGGCTCTTTTTCTGGATGTGTACCTTTTCCTGTAATCTTTGAAAACACATCTCAACCCGGAGATGCTCCTATTGATATATATAACTGGGATTTTGGCGATGGTAATATTTCTTCTGAATTTGCGCCTGCTCATATATATCAGTTTGCCGGAATTTTTAATGTTTCATTGATGGTTTCAGACACCAACGGTTGCATTAAAAGTACTGAATTTGAAAATTACATAATAACCTATAAACCGGTTTGCTATTTCACAAGTAATTTAACATCTTCTTGCAACGGCAAACTAATATCTTCTTTTACAAATCTATCAACAGGATCAGGCTTGCTTACTTATTTCTGGGACTTTGGTGATGGTCTTTTTTCTATTGAAGAAGAACCTGTTCATACATATCAGTCTCCGGGGATTTTTACAGTTAAATTAATTACAACTGATAGCCATGGATGTCTTGACACTCTTATTCGTTATGATTATATTAAAATAACCAAAACTCAGGCTGTATTTTCTGCAAACATTGATACAATTTGCAAAAATGATAGTATTCAATTTGTAAATAATTCTCTTAATTCAAATCAGTATGAATGGAATTTTGGAGATGGTTTTTTTTCTGATGAAATCAGTCCCCTGCATGTATTTACAACATCAGGAGAATATAATGTTATTCTTATGGTATCAAAAAATGGACAATGTTATGATTCTGCTTCAATAAATATAAATATCGAAAATATAATAGCAGATTTCAATGTGGCAGAAAATTTTGGATGCGAATTGCCTTTCAATGCACAATATTTAGATAACTCAACAAACGCTGTTTCATGGGAATGGCATTTTGGTTTTCGAAATCATTCTTTTGTACAAAACCCGGCATATACAATTTATTATGATACAACAGGTAATTATCAAATGATATTTTCTGATACGTTAATAGTTACAAGCCTTCATGGATGTATTGATACTGCAATAGTGGATTCTAGTATTGTAATTATTTTGCCGAAATTAGATTTTTTACCTTCAATGGATGGTCCTTATGGTTGTATTCCTGTAACACTTAATTACACAAACCAAAGTACATATAATACCAATCTGGATCATTTTGAATCCTGGATCTGGGATTATGGAAACGGAAATACTTCTCAAAACTGGGATGGCTTATACACCTATAACAATTCCGGTTCATTTTTAGTAACATTTACTGCTGTAACTCAAAAAGGCTGTTCTGTCAGTAAATTTACGAATGCCAGCGCTGGAACACCGCAGATTCCGGATTTTACTGTAAATGCCCCGGATTCTCTTTGTGCGTCAGATACAGTCTCTTTTTTGAATTTATCTTCGGATCAGAACCTGATAAATTATTACTTTTGGTCTTTTAGCGATGGATATTTTTCATGGGATAAAAATCCATCATGCACATTTCACGATACGGGTTATGTGAGCGTTTCTTTGCTTACTTCCTATAACGGATGCAACACTCAAATAAATAAAGCAAATTTGTTTTATGTAAAAGGACCCGTTGCCTCTCAGGGGTTACAGTATGAATGTGAACATCCTCTCGATTATACATTTATTGCAAATGTAAAAGAAACGGAATCTTACTATTGGAATTTTGGGGATGGCTCTCCGATAGTTATGAATACAACTCCTTGTCTGCATTCCTTTAATTCTTCAGGAAATTATCAGATATTATTATCCGCTGATAATTCTGTTACAGGTTGCTCTTACGAATCAATGCAGCCCATTCAGGTTCGTGAAATTATTGCTGATTTTACGATGACTGATTCTGTCGGTTGTCCTGGAGATGAAATTCTCTTCGATGGATCCGTTTCGCAGGATGAAGCGTATGACAATTTCCAGAATCTATATAATTGGTATTTTGATGACACCGGTGAAAATATTTTTACTTCATTACCTGATGGCCTTTTGAATCATCAGTTCAATACGAAAGGAACTCATTCTGTTAAATTACAGGTTCAGGATATTAATGGCTGTATAGGTGTTAAAAATAAAAAAATAAAAATTTACCAGCCTCAAACAGAGTTTTCAGCCAGTTATCAAACCGGTTGTCTTCCGATTGAATTTATTTTTTTTGATAATACTATTTCAGACACTACTATAACCGATTATTTGTGGAACTTTGGAGACAGTGCCCTGTCAACGGATATAAATCCTGTACACGAGTATCAGAATTTTGGTGCTTATGATGTCAGCCTATCGGTTATAAATGTTCTAGGATGTACCAATAATCTGGTTAAACAGGATTTTATTAAAGCACTCAGTCCAGATCCTCATTTTTATGCTTTTGATTCCACTCTTTGCATGGGAGATTCACTCATTCTTAATAATGAATCAGAGTCAGAAATCGTGAACTACTTTTGGAGTTTTGGTGATGGAAATACCTCTGCGAATGAAGCTCCATGGCATGTATTTGCTGATACGGGAATTTATACTGTAAGTCTTACTATTATTGATGATCATGGATGCGATTCAACTAAGATTATTTCAAATTATATAAGTATTCAAGAAGCTCCGCAAGCAGATTTTATATCAGACATTTTTAGCGCCGAATGTTACCCTGCCCTTATTCATTTTACAGACCTGTCAGAATCAAATCATACCGGAAGCTGGATATGGCTTTTCGGAGATAATCAAACAGCTTCTGAATTACAGAATCCTTCGCATACTTATTTTAAACCGGGAGTGTATGATGTTACATTGATAGCTTCAAGTACCAATGGATGCACTGACACTATAATTAAAAATAATTATGTAACGATAAAAGGACCCTGGGCTATGCTGAACGCTCCTGATACCATTTGCAGGGGAGATACCGCAATATTGTTTGCATCCGATAAAATTAATGTTTACTTCCAGAAATGGGATTTGGGAAATGGAATAACCAGTAATGATGATACAACTAAAACAAGCTATTTTAACTATGGGCCGGCTTATCCGTCTTTACTGCTTTTTTCAGATAGCAGCCATACATGTAACAAATTGATTACCGATACAATTTTGGTTTTTGATGTGATTTCAAATTTTAGTATCAATGACGGAAATTATGATGGTTGTGTACCTCTGGATTTTAATTTATCTGATATTTCTGCAAATGCAAACGCAGTATCATGGTATATAAATAACTTTTTAGTTTCACAAACATCTGACTATTCCGGAATCTTGACCAATCCCGGAAATCATGATGTTTCACAGGTTATTTTTAATGATTTTGGTTGTAGTGATACTTCCCAGAAAACACTTATTGTTTTTCCTTTGCCAACAGTTAACATCGTTGCCGATACTCTAATCTGTAGGGATAATACTGTTCGTCTTTTTGCTTCAGGCGGAATATATTTTCATTGGTGGCCCGATCAGTTTATCAGTAATACTGAAATTTTTAATCCGGTTGTAAATCCTGACTCTTCAATGCTATATTTTGTTTCTGTTACTGATACTAATTCCTGCCGAAAAGACACTTTTGTTTCAGTGGAAGTCTTTCAGGTTCCTCAAATCACAATGAGTGATACTTCAGTTATTATTGGTGAAACAGTAAACCTAAATGTATATAATTCTGAAATCTTATACTACAATTGGGTTGCAGAGAATTCTCTTTCGTGTCTTGATTGTTATAATCCCGTTGCTATTCCTCTTGAACCTACTATGTATTCAGTCTTCGTAACAGATTTGTATCATTGCTTCACACAAAATTATTTTGTATTTATTGATGTCATGAAAAAATATTCTGTAGATGTTCCGGAACTATTTACTCCTAACGGGGATGGTAAAAACGATCATGTATTTGTCAGAGGTTGGGGTATAAAAGAGCTGATGGAATTTCGAATTTTTAACCGGTTTGGCGAAATGGTTTTTGAATCAAAAGAACTTACTGCGGGCTGGGATGGGAGTTATAAAAGAGAGCCTCAGAACATAGAAACATTCACGTATGTTGTCAGGGTATTAACACATAACAATGATATTCTTACAAAAAAAGGATTCATAAAACTTATCAGATAAATTTTTAATTATGATACGACTTATACATACTATTCTTCTGATGCTTGCATGCAATTTTCTGCAATCACAAACGATACATTTCTCTCAGATTTTTTCTGCTTCAATGATAACAAATCCTGCAAATTGCGGAAATTTTGAAGGGGACTGGAGGTTTACAGACCTTATACGCTCTCAGGGAAACAATTTCACTGACCCCTATAAAACTAATCTTATAAGTTTTGATAAACACTTTCGAATAAATAACCAGCAAATTAATTCAAGCATATATTTCGCAAATGATTTATCAGCACAAAATACATTAATGATTAATCAGTTTTTTTTTACAGGTGGATACCAAACATCCATTACAACAAAATCATTTTTACTTTTTGGACTTCAGGCTGGTTATGTTCTGAAAAATTCATCGCTTTCTGGATTGACACTCCCGGAGCAATTTGATATGTCGTCAGGGCAGTTTAATTCCGGCTTGCCTTATAGTGAAAATTTCACCTTTTCTAATTCTGGCTATCTTGATTTTGCCAGCGGTGTTATCTGGAAATATAAACATGAAAAGTTTGAGACTGAAATTGGCGCGGCTGTTTTTCAACTAAACAAACCCAGAGAAAACTTTATGAATAATTCAAATGAATTGCAACCCAAATATGTTATTCATGGCTCATTTGGGAAAAAGATTAAAGGTGTAATTTATTTAAAACCCCAATTTTGTTATACATGGATTAACCATTCGTCGGAATTAATTGCAGGTAGCAATATTGGTTATAGATTGACGCAAAAATCTATGAAAACAGCACTGATTTATTTAGGCGTTTATGTGCGTACAGGAATTGCCAGAAATAATGATTCTGCTATTTTGTTGACAGGTCTTGAATTGAATAACTGGAATATTTGTTTCAGTTACGATTACGATATTTCAGGACTTCATTCTATTACATCACGCAGCAACGCCGTAGAATTATCTGTGGTGTATATTCGTCCCAATACTTTTTTAAATAATAAAACGATTCCCTGTGACTTATATTAACTCAATAGTATTTGCCCAAGCCTGTAACATCAACAAGTCCATTTTGGACACAGATAACACAGGTTTAAATAGTAAAAAAAACATTTCTGTTTTTAGTTTCTGTAGTATAATAAAAAAATGGTGGGACTCCTTTTCTGCATTATTTTTATTGAAAAAAAGTGTTGCGTTTTTTTTCATTTTAGCTTTCACTGTATGTTTAAATAGCAGCAAAATTAAAGCCCAATCCCATGAATTAAAAAATATGAAAAACTGGCAATTGAAAGGATTTGGAAAGGATGCTATAAGGATTGGAGATAAATACTCAGCAATAAAATTTTACAATGAATTTTTAAAAAGAAAACCAGATAATTTCCGCTATACATATTTGCTGGCTCAGCTATATAAAAATGACAGAGATTATGTAAATGCGAAAAATAGTTTTTATAATGCTTACACGTTGAGTAAGAAAAAAAATATTTCAGCCCTGTTTAACTATGCATTAATGCTCAAAACAATAGGAGAATACGATGAAGCATTTTTGCAATTAAAAAACTGCGAGAAAGAATTAAGAAAAAAAGGATTTCGTCCAATAAATAAAGAACGACTTGTGAATGAAATGAAAGGGATTCAACTGTCTCTTGCAAAAAATGATTCTATAGAAAATTATAAAATTATTCATCTCGATTCAAGCATAAATAAATCTTCGATAGAATTTTCTCCAATAATAATTGACGACAGTACCTTGGTTTATGGATCTTCAGATGTAACACCTTCAGAATATATTAACCTGCAGAACGGCGATAAACAGAAGTATCGTAAATTTTTTCAGGCAAAAAGAAATAACACTGTTTCCTGGAGTAAAAACTACTCGTTGCCTGAACCTTTTAAAAATTCAGAAAACGAAAATACCGGATCCGCTTGCTTTTCTCCTGAAAAAAGTCGTTACTATTTTACACGTTGTAAAGAAAATCAGGTTTATAAAATTATTTGCAACTTATTTGTGAGAGAATTTTCTAATGGAATTTGGGGGCAGGCATTACAGCTTGACAATAGGATCAATCATCCCGATTACACATCATCACAACCTACAGCCGGTAAATGTTATGATGATAACCTCGATATTATTTATTTTGTATCAGACCGACCGGGAGGAATCGGGGGTTACGATATATGGTACACAGTTTATAATAAAAAAACTAAGTCTTATACAAAAGCACTTAATGCAGGCGTATTTATTAATACACCGGAAAATGAAAAAACACCTTTTTACGATTTGAAAAATCATGCGATGTATTATAGCTCTGACGGAAATTTTGGATATGGAGGTTTTGATATTTTCAGAAGCTTCGGAGATATGTTAAATTGGTCTTTGCCCGAAAACATGGGTCGTCCTTTAAATTCAAGCTTTGATGATTTTTGTTTTACTGTAAGTGAAAATAATCTGTCTGGATTTTTCACGTCAAATCGTACTGGCAGTATTTATACAACTCATGCAAATTGTTGTGATGATATTTATTTTTTCAACAAACAAAAAAGCGAAAATATTCTTTTCTCAACAAAAATTAATCTGAATGACATTACTGAAGAATTTATTAAAAATTCTGATCTCATCCCTGACACTGCAATTCAAACGCTCTGGCTGGAGGGAACAGTTGCTTCTTTGTATCTTACAGAACCAAATAATAATCCTGTTTTTTTAGCGAAAGACACTCTTGAAAAAGAGGGCGGAGTAACTTTCAATTTAATGAGAAACAAGAACTATAAAATTGTAATTGATGACAAACGTTTAATAGAAAATGAATTTTCAATTAGTACCATAGGTAATAACTCTGTAACCATGAAGATTGACAGAATTCAAATCAAATCCATTCCCGAAAAAGCGATCATCCTTACAAATATTTTGTATGACTTCGATGTTGCAACATTATGTGATAGCGCAAAACAATATATAGACACAACATTAATACCCATGCTTCAGAAGTATATTGATATAAACATTGAAATATATTCTCATACTGACAGCAAGGGAGGAGAATCTTATAATGAAATTTTATCACAAAAAAGAGCTGAAAATGTTATCCTTTATCTAACAGAAAGAGGCATTGAGGAAAGTCGAATGAAAGGAATTGGAATCGGTCAGAAATTACCTGTTGCACTAAATACAAATGTTGACGGATCTGATAATCCTGACGGCAGAAGATTAAATCGAAGGACAGAGTTAAAGATAGATAAAAAGTAGAATTTTTCAAAAGCGCAATTAATTACCGGGCACGGTATATATAGGGTTATAGAACTGCTTTTCAAAACTAACGGGTAAAAACAAATTATTAGAATTAATTTTTTGTTTAGTGAATATCATTTTTATATCCTGATAGGAATTTAAAACAAAAATTTTACCTTTTTTTACTGTAGCCAAATAATCAGGTTTTATGCTACTCTGGTTGCTTTTAGAAGTTGCTATCACATATTTTATTTTTTGCAGTTCCTCTAGTATATGGTCTTCTATATCAATTACTGTTATCCGATAATAACTTTGCATTTGAAAAGGAGTTGAGTCAACATAACAATACATGATTGTCTTATCAAAGGGTGATGGGTAACCACTTTTTGCGGCCTTTATTTCAAAATGTTCGCTATCAACAGATCTTTCAATAAAGAATGTACAATTTTTTTGTTGCCCTTTAACCAGCCACATTAAATATATTTTTCCTGAATATGCTATTACACTTAAATTGTTTATTGTTTTGTTTTGTGTGTTGTTAATACTTTGAACAAGCATTTTCGATTTTTCTTGCTGACAAAATACCGATTGTGTTGCAATAAATAAAAAAAAACATGAAAATATTATGACGACTACTGTTTTCATACAACTAATATTTTTTGCTGTGTCCATTTTTTAAATTTGTATTTTGAAAATAAAATTGTTATTTCGCTGTAATAATTTTCAGCAATTCTTCTTCTGTCTTTCCCAATTTAATTTGAAGTTGTTTCAATATTTCGTTTCTTTTGTTTGCGTCAAACATCGGATCATTATTCAATAAATAAGCAAATTTTATTTTGAGCTTTTCTTTATGTTCTTCCCAGCTTTCTCCTGATTCTATAGGATTTTCCACAATTATTTTAGGTATCATATTTATTATTATTTAGTGTCAGCAAGAAAACTCATTTTTTTTGCTCACAATGTGTGTGCCTGATAAGAAAACGTCAAGTTCAAGCCTGCCTGTCCGGTAGGCAGGGCTTGCGATGAAATTGGCGTTTTCTTGCAAGCACTATTTATGGCACAAAGATTCATTCTTTATTTCAGTTAACATTACACAATTTTAAAAATGAGTTACATCATTCCTGTTTTATTAAAAAATTGTAACTGAAATAAAAAAAAAATATTTCGGTGCGCTGCACCTTTGAACACAACGCAGCTATCGCTGCTACAAATATTATCGCAGCTCTGCTGCTATATTTGGGATGCAGCGGCAGAGCCGCGTAATATTTGTAAAACTAAAAAGGTATAGAAGAGCCAAGGTGCAGCGCACCGTAATATATACTGAAACTTGGCAGGTTTGCAAACAAGGCTGCTTAGTTTCAGTTATACTGAGCGAATACAAATTTAAGTAGCCCTTTTTAGCTATGCTGTCGAAGTATCTCTTACATCAATTGCTGTTAACAATTGTTTCTAATTACAAAAATTATTAGTTCTTTTTCATGCGAATGTTCAATATTTGAAATACGCAGAAAGTATTGTTATCACACAACCCTCAATTGTAAAATTTTTTATTTAGGATCAGCAAGAAAACTCATGTTTTTTGTTTGACACTATTTATAAGAAGGAATTAAGGTTAAGACGATTCAACTGATATATGTGAATCATGCAACTTTTACACAACTTAATGTAATACTTGTTCCTGATTATGTTCTCATTTTTGTCTTGTGAAAATTCATTCACCCCTAAATCAAATTAAAATGAAAATTAAATTACTATTAATTGTAACAACAATTATTTTGTTGTTTTATCCGAGAGTAAATTTTGGTCAAACGCCTTACTTGGGCGTATGTTCCAATTTTGCATTATTTACTGCAGGTGGAGCCCTTAGTACTGATGGTGCGACGGTCATAACAGGCGATATTGCCAGTTATACTTCTACCCCAACTGGTTTTTCTGGTCCGGGTTTAGTGTATGGAACTATTTATCCTGTAGGGGCAGCATCAGATCCTGCATTTACAGATGTGAGCCTTGCTTACACTGATTTATTTGATAGGGTGAATGATGATATCATCGGAACCCCATTAGAAACAGGTACTCTTACGCCGGGAACTATTCATCCGGGTGTACATCGTACAGTTGGCGCTGCAGCATTAAATGGAGATTTAATTTTTGACGGCGAAGGTGATCCGAATGCTTTATTCATCATCCAGATAAGAGGAGCGTTTGAGATAGCATCATCAATAAATATTACACTGATTAATGAAGCCCGGTTTTCTAACATATATTGGCAGGTAAACACTTGGGTCAATCTGGGTGCTGCTACGGTTTTCAGAGGGACTATAGTTGCTGGTGGAGCGATCACTTTATTGGAAGGATCCTCTCTTCACGGCAGAGCTCTTACAACTGCGGGAGCTATCGAATTACATAATAATATGGTCATTTTTGTACCGGGACCAGCAGGAGCAATAACAGGTACTGCAACAGTCTGTCAGGGACAATCAGGAGTTGTTTATTCCGTTTCTGAAATTACCGATGCAACAGACTATATCTGGACATTACCTGCCGGAGCAACAATATCAGCAGGGGCTAATACCAATAGTATTACTGTAGATTTTAGTGCAAGTGCAACAAGCGGAGTTATTACAGTGCAGGGGAGCAACACTTATGGCACTGGAACAGTATCTCCTGATTATGCCGTAACGGTAAATCCTGCAACAGGTGCAACAACTTTTACAGCAGGAGCTATAACCGTTTGTCAAAATGCAATTGATGAAACATATACCGCAACAGCTGCAAACAGTACATCTATAGATTACTCTGTATTACCAATAACAGCAGGTGTTATAAATATAACTACTGGTGTTATGAATTGGGATGCAACATTTATAGGAACAGCAACAATCACCGCTACTTCAACAGGTTTGTGTGGAACAACAACAGCAGACAGAGAAGTAATAGTTGACCCTGCAACAGGCGCAACAACTTTCACAGCAGGAGCCATAACCGTTTGTCAGAATGCAATTGATGAAACATATACCGCAACAGCTGCAAACAGTACATCTATAGATTACTCTGTATTACCAATAACAGCAGGTGTTATAAATATAACGACTGGTGTTATGAACTGGGATGCTGCATTCACAGGAACAGCAACGATAACCGCTACTTCAACAGGTTTGTGTGGAACAACAACAGCAGATAGAGAAGTAACAGTTGATCTTGCAACAGGTGCAACAATTTTTACAGCAGGAGCTATAACCGTTTGTCAGAATGCAATTGATGAAACATATACCGCAACAGCAGCAAACAGTACATCTATTGATTATTCGGTATTGCCTTTAACAGCAGGTGTTATTAATGTAACAACCGGTGTTATGAACTGGGATGCAGCTTTCAATGGAACAGCAACAATCACCGCTACTTCAACTGGTTTGTGTGGAACAACCACAGCAGACAGAGAAGTAGTAGTTGATCCTGCAACAGGTGCAACTACTTTTACAGCAGGAGCAATAACCGTTTGTCAGAATGCGATTGATGAAACATACACCGCAACAGCAGCAAACAGTACATCTATTGATTACTCAGTATTACCAATAACAGCTGGTGTTATTAATGTAACTACCGGTGTGATGAACTGGGATGCTGCATTCACAGGAACAGCAACGATAACCGCTACTTCAACAGGTTTGTGTGGAACAACCACTGTAGACAGAGAAGTAATAGTTGATCCTGCAACAGGTGCAACAACTTTTACTGCAGGAGCAACAACTATTTGTCAGAATGCAATTGATGAAACATATACTGCAACAGCAACAAACAGTACATCCATAGTATATTCAGTATTACCTGTCGCGGCAGGTGTTATAAATGTAACTACTGGTGTGATGAACTGGGATGAAGCATTCAGTGGAACAGCAACAATCACGGCTACTTCAACAGGTTTGTGTGGAACAACCACTGCAGACAGAGAAGTAATAGTAAATACTATTCCAGCAGGAGGCGGAAGCATTGGAGCAGATATTGTATGTCAGGGACAAACAGGTGTTCTTTATTCAGTACCTGTTATAGCGAATGCAACAGATTATATCTGGACACTCCCTCCCGGAGCAACAATAACAGCAGGTGCTAATACAAACAATATCACAGTGGATTTTAATTCAAGTGCTTCAAGCGGCGTTGTAACAGTTCAGGGCAGCAACATTTGCGGTATCGGACCCGTATCGGCAGATTTTGCAGTAACAGTAAATTCTTTACCAGCAGTAGCTGGAACTATAGCAGGTACTGCTGTAATTTGTCAGGGAGAAACCGGAATAATTTATACAGTTCCTGTGATAAGCGATGCAACAGATTATATATGGACACTTCCTGCAGGAGCAACAATAACAGCAGGAGCAAATACCAATTCTATCACAGTAGACTTTAGTGCAAGTGCAGTAAGTGGCAACATAACTGTGCAAGGCAACAATATCTGTGGTAGCGGAACAATATCTGCAGACTTTTCTGTAACCTTAAATTCTATACCAACAGCACCAACTGCAAGTACAACTGTTCAGCCTACATGCGCTATTTCAACAGGTACTATCGTAGTTACAGCACCTTTGGGAGCAGGTTATGAATACAGTATTGATGGTCTCAACTATCAAGCTTCTGCTACATTTTCAAGTGTTACCGCCAATGCTACGTACAATGTAACAGTGAGAAATGCTTCTTCTATAAATTGTTTTTCATCAGCAACAGCAGTAACTGTTAATGCAGAACCATCAGCACCTGTTACCGCAACAGCAAGTACCGTAATTCAGCCTACCTGCTCAACTGCAACAGGAACAATTGAGGTAACATCTCCTTTAGGTGCATACGAATATAATATTGATGGAGGAATCTATCAGGCTTCTGTAACTTTTGCAGGAATAGCAGCAGGTTCACACACGATATTCGTGAGAAGTACCACTGATAATACATGTATTTCATCAGCAACTGATGTAACTGTGAATGCACAACCATCATTACCTGTAGCGCCGACAGCAAGTGTTACGAATCAACCAACTTGTGTTACCACTACTGGAACAATTGAAATAACCGCACCTTTGGGAGCAGGTTATGAATACAGTGTTGATGGGATTAACTATCAGGCATCATCAATATTTGCAAATCTTGCTGCCAATACTTCTTATAATGTAACTGTAAGAACTTCTTCTGATATTGCTTGTGTTTCTTCAGCCATTGTGGTTACAGTTAATGTTGTGCCATCAACGCCATCAGCAGCAGGGACAATAACAGGAACTGCTTTAATTTGCCAGGGACAAACAGAGGTAATTTATTCAGTAAACGTGATAGGCGATGCAACAGATTATATCTGGACACTGCCAGCCGGAGCAACAATAACAGCAGGCGCTAATACAAATACAATTACTGTAGATTTCAACAGCAGTGTCGCAAATGGAATTATTACGGTGCAGGGTAGTAGCAGTTGTGGAGAAGGAACAGTATCTGATGATTTTGCTGTAACAGTTAATTTATTACCGGGAGCAGCAGGAACAATAACCGGAAGCGCTGGTTGCCAGTAAAGATATACGAACATGGGTCTTGAAGAATTTTATTTCAGAATAGTATAACGAAATTCAGTCTGCCTTCTTTCGGATAGAAGGTAAGGCAGACTGACAAGATCCGGTATAAATCAAACTAAAAATTTAAATAATCAAATTATAATTTAAAAAATATGAAAAAAATACTCTTTGGCAATTTGAAATTATTTTTTCTATTTGCTGCCTGTTTTTTTATACAACAAGTTTCCTTTAGCCAGACATCATTTAATGTGTGTCAAGGACAAACAGGTGTTGTTTATTGTGTTCCTGTAATAACCGATGCAACAGACTACCTTTGGACATTACCCGATGGAGCTACAATTACAGCAGGCGCTAACACCCATACTATTATTGTTAACTTTAGCACCGATGCTATTAGTGGAATTGTATCCGTTCAGGGCATCAACAGTTGTGGAGCGGGAACAGCCTCAGCTGATTTTCCTGTAACGGTTAACGCTCTTTCCATTGCATCAGATAATCAAATAGTGTGTGCCGGAAGTTCAGCTCTTTTTTCCGTAACAGCATCAGGAACTGGTCAAACCTATCAGTGGAGAAGAGGAAATGTAAACCTAATTAACGGAGGAAATATTTCAGGTACAACTTCTGCATTACTTACATTTAATCCTGTGAGTATTGATGATGCTGCGCCTGATTATAATGTAATTGTTACAGGAGCATGCCCTCTAAATGATACGTTAAAGAATATTTGTTTGGGAGTTAATATGCCTCCGGAAATAACCACAGAACCTTTCAGCCAAATAGTGTATGCTGAAAGTTCAGTTGATTTTTTTGTAACAGCAATAGGAAGTGGGCTTACGTATCAATGGAGAAAAGGAACATTGGATTTAATTGACGGAGGCAATATTTCAGGAGCAACAACCGACATCCTTACAATAAATCCTGCAAATATTTCTGACACTGCTTCAAACTATAATGTAGTCATCTCCGGAACATGTTTTCCTATAAGCAACTCTGTGGAGGTATCGCTTTCAATGTATCCGACAGGCTTTAATGTGTTAAGTGCCGAAATAAATAATAATCCATTTATTATTTATCCGAATCCATTTACAACATCTATTCATTTTATAATAAATGATGTATCCCAAATCAATGAAACAGTTTTAATGATATACAACGCACTGGGTGCAGAAGTAATAAATACAAGCATTACAAAACCATTAACTTCTCTTAAAACAGTTAATTTTGTTCCCGGAATTTATTTTTATAAAATAATAAAAGATGGTACTATTATTCAATCAGGCAAACTGATTTCTCTTTAAACACTAATTAGTGCCTGTCCATAAAGTCAGTGTTTAGTTCAGAATGTTCGAGAGCAAGGCTTTCGAAGAATTAAAAACCAAGGAGTTTACTTTTGTAAATGACTGTTTTCAATTCGAGAGTAACGCAGCTATCGGACATTATGGACAAACACTAATTAGAAAATTAAAAACCTCTACTTTAACGTAGAGGTTTTTTTGATTGTATATTTCTTCTTAATATTTCAGGTGTGAATAATGTAAGTAATTAAAAAACTTATGTAACACTTCATGCTGCAAAGTAACGCAATTTTGTATCCTATTCACAGAACACAAATAAATTTATAAATATGAAACACAAATTACTATGTATTATTGTAGCGGTAGTTACTTTAATGTTTTTTTCGAAAGTAAATTCCGGACAGGCTCCGGATTTAGGCACAGCTGCTAATTTTGCCCTGTTCACTTCTGTCGGGGCGGTAACAAATTCAGGTATACCTTATCTGACCAAAATTACAGGCAATGTTGGAACAAACAGTGATCCGACAATTACTGGTTTTGGAAACATTAACGGTCAAATGCATTATGTTGGCGACCCCGGAAGCACACAATGTGATGCAGATTTATTACTTGCATCTAATTTTCTTGCTGCAAGCATACCCGATTCTACTCTTGGAGTTGTTATTGGAAATGGCGACACCCTTCCCCCGGGTATTTATCTTATGCCGGGTGCTGCATCTCTTAACCTGGGATTAACTCTGGATGCAGAGGGAGATCCAAATGCTGTTTTTATTTTCAAGACTGCTTTGGCATTCAGTTCAGGTGCGAATTCAAAAATATATTTAATAAATGGAGCACAAGCCTGCAATGTTTTTTGGAAGCTTGACGGTGCTGTTACATTAGGTACTGGAACAACTATGCGCGGAACAATTATTTCAGGTGGTTTAATTTCTTTGAGTAGTGGCGACACACTTGAAGGTCGAGCCTTGACTACGAACGGAGCAATTCTTACGGATAATGTATTAGTGTATACTCCCGTTGGTTGTAGCAGTCCTGCTCTAACCGGACCGGCTGCGCCTTCTCTCGTTTCAATGGAATGTTTTACTATTTTTTCCTCGGACGGTCCTGTAACAAATGTAGGCGACACCTATGTAACGGGTGATGTCGGAACAAATAATGGTTTAACTACCGGATACAATCCTTTGTTTGTAACAGGAATGATACATCCAATCCCTGATGGAGCGACAGCTGCCGGAGCAACTGATTTACTGAATGCTTATGCATATCTTAATGCATTGCCACATGATATTGAATTATTGCATCCAGAAATGTTCGGACATAATCTTGTTCTTACTCCTCATACATATCTTATGAATGGTGCTGTAACTTTTACAGATTCACTTTATTTAGATGCAATGGGTGATGCAGATGCTATTTTTATAATTAAAACTTATGGAGCTTTTTCGACTAGTACTTTTTCCAGAGTTTTGTTAATTAATGGAGCAATTGCGAAAAATATTTACTGGCTTGTTAATGGAGCTGTAAGCATTAATGATTATTCTATTTTTAATGGAACCATTGTTTGTAATAACGGTGCGATGGATTTGAATACGGGAGTTATTATGAATGGACGAGCTCTCACAACAACAGGCGCTTTAAATACAACTGCAATAACGGCGATTATGCCTCCGGGTTGTGGAGTTCCGCCTACTAATATTATTACAGAACCTGAAAATATAATTGTTTGTGAAGGAGATCCTGCTGTTTTTACAGTAAGTGTTGATGGAATTGGAATTACTTACCAATGGAGAATCGGAACTCTTAATTTAACTGATGGTGGAAATATCTCAGGTGCAACCACTGCTACACTAACAATTGACCCTGCTACTATTGCTGATACTTCTTCATTCTATAATGTTGTTATCAGCGGAGGGCCTAATGATACTTCGATATTCGTGTCTTTAATGATTGACACAGGAGTTGTTATAATTACAGAGCCGGTTAATCAAACTGTCTGCCTCGGCGATTCAACAGGCTTTACTGTAAGTGCTTCAGGAAGCGGACTTACCTATCAGTGGAGAAATGGAACAATTGACTTAATTGATGGCGTTAACATATTTGGCGCAACGTCAGACACATTGGTAATTAATCCTGTTAGTTTAGCGGATACTTCATCTTTTTATAATGTTGTTATTACAGGAGCATGCGCACCGAGTGATACATCAATTAATGTTTCATTAATGGTTGATTCTGTTCTTGCGATAATTACAGAACCCATTGATCAAATAGTTTGTGATGGAAACTCTGTGAGTTTTTCAGTTATAGCAAGCGGAACTGGTTTAACATACCAGTGGAGAAATGGAAATACAGATTTAATAAATGGTGGAAATATTTCGGGTGCAAATTCTGCAACCCTGATTATTGACCCTGCAAATATTGCGGATACTTCATCCTTCTACAATGTAATTATCTCCGGGTCATGTGGAGCAAACGATACATCTATGTTTGTTTCTTTAGGAATAGATACTTCTCCTGAAATTATTGCAGAACCTATAGATCAGACAGCATGTGCCGGAAACTCTGTTAGTTTTTCAATAATAGCAAACGGAACAGGGCTAACCTATCAGTGGAGAAATGGAAATACTGATTTAGTTAATGGTGGAAATATTTATGGAGCAAATTCTGCAACCCTGATTATTGATCCTGCAAATATTGCGGATACTTCATCCTTCTTCAATGTAATTATCTCCGGGTCATGTGGAGCAAATGATACATCCATATTTGTTTCTTTAGGAATAGATACTTCTCCTGAAATTATTACTGAACCTGCGAATCAAACAGCTTGTACAGGAAGCTCTGTGAGTTTTTCAGTTGTATCCACAGGTCTAAATTTCCAGTGGAGAAATGGAGTGATAGATTTAGTTAATGGAGGAAATATTTCGGGTGCAAATTCTACAACCCTGATTATTGATCCTGCGAATATTGCAGACACTTCATCTTTCTACAATGTTGTTGTATCAGGAACCTGTAGCACAAACGATACTTCAATAAATGTATCGCTTATGCTGGATGAAGTGCCGGTTATAGTAACAGAGCCGTCAAATCAGACAGCATGTGCTGGAAACGCTGTTAGCTTTTCTGTCATTGCAACTGGAACTGGCTTAACGTATCAGTGGAGAAATGGAAATACAGATTTAATGAATGGTGGAAATATTTCGGGCGCAAATACTGCAACCCTGATTATTGATCCTGCAAATATTGCAGATACGTCATCTTTCTACAATGTTGTTGTTTCAGGAACATGTAGCCCAAGCGTTACTTCTATAAATGTTTCTTTACTACTTAATTCAAATCTACTTATAATTTCAGAACCTTCAAGCCAATTCGTATGTGCCGGAAACTTAGTTAATTTTTCTGTCATTGCAAGCGGAACAGGTTTAACGTATCAGTGGAGAAATGGAAATACAGATTTAATTGATGGTGGAAATATTTCAGGAACTGCAACTTCAATCCTTACAATAAATACTGCAACTATTGCAGACACTTCATCCTTCTACAATGTTGTTGTATCAGGAACATGTAGTACAAACGATACTTCAATAAATGTATCGCTTATGCTGGATGAAGCACCGATTATAGTAACAGAGCCGTCAAATCAGACAGCATGTGCCGGAAACGCTGTTAGCTTTTCTGTCATTGCAACCGGAGCAGGTTTAATGTATCAGTGGAGAAATGGAAATACTGATTTAATTAATGGTGGAAATATTTCAGGAGCAACATCTGCAACCCTTACTGTGAACCCGGCAGGTATCTCTGATGTTGGTACGGAATACAATGTTGTTGTATATGGAACATGTAGTTCAAACGATACATCAATTAATGTTTCATTTAATCTGAACTCTGATCCCCTTATCATTACAGAACCAACAAACCAAACAGTATGCGAAGGAAGCGCAGTAAGCTTTTTCGTAGAAGCTACTGGTACGGGTCTGACTTATCAATGGAGAAGAGGAAATACCGATTTGCTTAATGGAGGAACTATTTCAGGTGCAAATTCTGCAAACCTTACAATTAACCCTTCAACAGCTTCTGATGTCGCGACAGATTACAATGTTGTTATTACAGGAACCTGTGTTCCTTATGAATATTCTAACAATGTAACACTGGTAGTAAATCCAATTCCTGTTGCTATTGCAACAAGTAACTCTCCTGTTTGTGAAGGCAGTTCAATAAATCTTTCCGCTCAGGCTGTAGAAAATGGTACGTATCTCTGGACAAATGCAAATGGATATTCTTCAACAATACAGAATTCTGTAATTCTTAATTCAGTATTTGCGGATTCTGGGACATATACATTAACTGTTTCAGCGAATGGATGTGCTTCAGTTCCTTCATCACTAGACGTAACTGTTTATAAATGTTTAAGTCTGGATTTTAATATTCCAGAAGGTTTTTCACCAAATGCTGACGGGATTAACGATGTTTATGTAATCAGAGGCATTGAAAATTATCCGGGAACTTCGATTATAATTTTTAATCGCTGGGGAAACAAAGTATTCGAAGCGAGTCCATATCAAAATAATTGGAACGGGCAATCAGAAACGGGATTGAAAGTTGGTGGAGATGATTTACCTATTGGTTCTTATTTCTTCTTACTTGATCTGAATGATGATTCGAAAATAATTAAAGGAACCATTTATCTGAACAGATAATAGACTCTCATAAAACATAAAAAATATACATAAAATAAAAAATAATCAAAATGAAAAAAATGAAAAGAATAATAGGAATATTAATAGTTCTGACCTTCGGGAGTCAGACTATTGATGCGCAGCAAGTCCCGATGTACACGCATTACATGTACAATACTTTAGTGATTAACCCTGCGTATGCAGGAAGCAGAGATGCCTTAACAGTTACAGGTCTGCATCGCTCACAATGGGTTGATTTTTCAGGTGCTCCGATTACACAAACCTTATCAATGCATACGCCATTATTAGATGAACACATTGGGTTGGGTTTGTCTGTAATAAATGATAAGATAGGACCTATCAATAATACTGCGGTGTTTGCAAATTTTGCTTTCATAATGAATCTGAATACTAAATCAAAATTGTCACTCGGATTAAGCGCCGGTGCAAATATTTTTCAGGCAAATCTGAGTACGCTACAATTAGATCAGCAAAACGATCCTGTTTTTGCAAGCAATATCAACAATCATGTAACGCCAAATTTTGGTTTTGGAGTCTATTATTCAAGAGAGCGTTTTTACGCAGGTATATCAACGCCCAATTTAATTCAAAACAATTATTCGGTTATAAATCTGGAAGACGGTACTTCCTTAATTGGAAAAGAACAAAGACATTTTTTTCTTATTGCCGGTGCCATGATTCCCTTAACTCAAAATCTTGCATTTAAACCTACAACACTTTTGAAAGTAACATCTGGTGCTCCTATTCAGTCAGACATTACAGCATCATTTATAATAAACAAGAGATTTCTCGTTGGGGCAATGTTTCGTACAGGAGATGCCGTAGGATGTTTAATCGGGTTTGATATAACCAATCAATTACATGCGGGCTATTCATTCGACTGGTCTTATGGTGTAAAAACATTCAAATACAATCAGGGAAGTCACGAACTAATTTTAAGGTATGACTTTAAATTCCTTGATAAAAAACAAATTCATTCACCCAGATATTTTTAAATTTTCTTAATACATATAAAAATGAAAAAATTATATATTCCCATACTTTTATTAATTGGGATCAGCATGAGTGCTAATGCCCAGGAAAAATTAAATAAAGGATTTAAAGTAGACAAGCCCAATTCGATTAATTTTTCAAATACTGCATCTGAAAAATCGAGTGAAGAAATTAAAGGAAATAAATACACTTTTAATTACACGTACAACAAAGCAATAATTTCATACAATAATGCAGACATGCTAACTTTAGAAGGAAAAAGACGCCTTGCAGAAAGTTATCATTTTATGAAACAAAATAAAGAAGCCGAAGCAATTTATTTAGACCTGATAAATTTACCACAAGGGGTAATTTCTGAGGATTTTTATAATTATGCGATGGTATTAAAATCAAATCAAAAATACGATCTTGCAACTATTTGCATGGAGAAATTTAAAGCTTTAAAGCCAACTGATTTGAGGGCAAAAAGTTTTGCGGCAAATAATGCAGAATTAAAAAACATTTTAAAGGATTGGGGAAAATACAGAATTGATTCTTTAAATATTAATACTACAGCCAAGGATTTTGGCACTTGTTTTTATAAAGATAAAATAATTTTTGCTTCTACCCGTGCAGTTCCTAAGATGTTTAAACATAAAGATAACTGGAAGAAAAAACCGTATTTCGACATGTATATTGCAGAAGTTGAAAAAAACCAACTTGTAAACCCTGAAGTTTTCAATAAAGAAATGAATGGAAAACTAAATGATGGACCTGCAAGTTTTAGTAATGATGGTAATTTCATGGCATTTTCAAGAAATAATTATAAAGATAAAAGTAAAGACTGGGTCGTTGAAATTCAAATATATTTCAGCACATTCAGCAATAATAAATGGACAGAGCCGGAACCTTTTGTTTTAAACAATCAAGAGTATTCTGTAGGTCAGCCATGTCTTACGTCTGATGGAAATACCATGTATTTTACAAGCGATATGCCGGGTGGCTTAGGAGGCGCAGATATTTATAGAATACATAAAAGCACAAGCGGAGCCTGGGGTTTGCCAGAGAATTTAGGCGATAAAATAAATACTGAGGGCAATGAAATGTTTCCCTTTTATGAAGAAAAAAATAAAGTTTTGTTTTTCGCATCTGATGGACTTTATGGGCTAGGAGGTCTTGATATCTTTATCTCAACTGATAAAGGGAATGGATTTGACAGTGTAAAAAATGCCGGCTACCCTTTAAATACAGAGTATGACGATTTTGCTCTGATAATAGATAACAAATTAAAAAAAGGTTATTTTTCTTCAGACAGAAAAGGTGGAAAAGGAAGTGACGATATTTATGCAATCGAATTTCGTGATGAATTGAAACCTATCAAGGCAACAGATATTACAAAAAATGATTCAGCGCTGCAACATTCAGAAATTGTAGTTGTCAATTCAAACTCAAACTCAAATTCAAATTCTGATGTATCTTTTACAGTTGCTTCTCCAAAAAATATTCCTACTGAACTCAGAGTAAGAGAAACATTTCCGATTCGTAATTATGTATTTTTTGATGCAGGAACAACAGACATTTCTTATCGTTATGTATTGCTCAAAAAGAATCAGGTAAAAGATTTTAAAGAAGACCAACTGGAAGTGTTTACACCTAAAGAACTGTCTGGTCGTTCAAAAAGACAGATGATTGCCTATTATAACATTTTAAATATTCTGGGTGACCGTATGGGGAAAAATCCTAATGTATCTGTAAGGTTAACCGGAGCATCCATGGAAGGCGAAGATGACGCAATAAAAATGGCAGAATCTGTAAAAAAATATCTTGTAACTATTTTTGGAATAAAAGCCACGCGTATAAAAACAGAAGGACGTATTAAACCAAGAGACCCATCAGAAAAGAAAGGATTCAAGCTGGAACTTGATCTTCTTCGCGAAGGCGATCGAAGGGTTACAATATGGAGTGAATCTCCTGAGCTTCTAATGGAATTCCAGAGTGGACCCGATGCCCCGTTAAAACCTGTAATCTTAAATTCTATTCAGGAAGCGCCGTTGAACAGTTATGTTGTATTTAATGTGGTCGGGGGAATTGACTCTGTATCATCATGGTCATTGGAAATAATAGATGAAAAAGGAAAAATTCAGAATTTCGGACCTTATGATCAGGAAGTGGTAGGTATACCAGGAAAATCAATATTAGGTTCTCGCGCAAAAGGTGATTATAAAATTAAAATGAAAAGCAAAACGAAAAGTGGTAATGTAATTCAGAAAGAAACATCAGCCCACATGGTTCTTTGGACAGCACCTACAAGAGAACAGGGAATGAGATTCAGCATTATATATGAATTTAATGAATCAAAAGCAATTTCTATTTATGAAAAGTATTTAACGGATATTGTTATTCCAAAGATTCCTAAAGATGCAATGGTTATTGTTTCAGGTTATACAGATATTATTGGTTTTGTTGCGCATAATCAGAAATTATCTCTTGCAAGAGCAAATGATGTAAAAGGCATTCTTGAAAAAGGACTTAAGGTTGCCGGCAGAAGTGATGTTAAATTCGAAGTTTATGGATTCGGCGAAGATGCAAATACATCACCGTTTGACAATAAATATCCTGAAGAACGCTTTTATAATCGTACCGTAATTATTGACATCATCCCAAATAAGTAAACACAAAAAAGTATACTAATCACGGTCATAATTTGCGTAAATAAAATAAATAATTATCTTTGTACAAAAACAGAGATATGATAAAAATAAAAATTACAAAA
>Ga0154551_1135_pt1 | contig 48607 bp, 43 predicted proteins | sample RifGroF2_FD_105694 | JGI IMG/M metagenome (GOLD analysis project Ga0154551, IMG submission 105694) | Bacteroidetes bacterium GWF2_35_48
ATTTTGCACTTGAAAATTCAAAAAAAAATTCTGATAAGAAAAAATTTTTACGCCAAATAAAAAATTTGGCTGACTGTATGGACAGACACTAATTAGCACCTGATTTAATACGTGATTTCAATTCCACTATGGGACGATTAAAAGCTCAATCAGAACCGCTTGTACGAATACAAGGATAATTTCAATTCCACTATGGGACGATTAAAAGTAATGTTTCCGGTGGGGAATGGGATTGGGAACTGTATTTCAATTCCACTATGGGACGATTAAAAGGGACTTTGACGCGGTTACTGGGTCGCTTTCAAACGTATTTCAATTCCACTATGGGACGATTAAAAGTCTTTTATAATTGCGGGAATGAGTTAAAAATAATTAAATTTCAATTCCACTATGGGACGATTAAAAGATATTGCAATAATGTTAAATTCGCTTGTTGGCTGATTTCAATTCCACTATGGGACGATTAAAAGTAATATTGACTTTTGCATTGTTCCTCCTTCGGCGATTTCAATTCCACTATGGGACGATTAAAAGAAGCTTGCGCAGCGGTCATAAGACCATTCAGGTTATTTCAATTCCACTATGGGACGATTAAAAGGTCCCTTTTTGTAAATTATATTCAAATTTTCTTTATTTCAATTCCACTATGGGACGATTAAAAGCTGCCTCTGCTTGAGCTGTTCCAAAAAGAACAATATTTCAATTCCACTATGGGACGATTAAAAGCTGCAATAAGTCTTGCGTTTGCTTCCGCTTCTTCGATTTCAATTCCACTATGGGACGATTAAAAGAGTTGGAAAGGTTGTAGTTTATGCAACACCAACAGCGATTTCAATTCCACTATGGGACGATTAAAAGGAGTATCAGAACCGATGGGCTTTAAGTCTATTTTAAATTTCAATTCCACTATGGGACGATTAAAAGAGATTGCATACATCAATCGTACAAGCCCTGCGCAATTTCAATTCCACTATGGGACGATTAAAAGCTCCTATTAACGCCGACATAATACCCGAAACAATATTTCAATTCCACTATGGGACGATTAAAAGATACAACCAATTTTATTGATTGTAGCTGCTTTTTTATTTCAATTCCACTATGGGACGATTAAAAGTGCAAGTCCTTTTGTCCCCGAAAACCCTGCAACTATTTCAATTCCACTATGGGACGATTAAAAGATTATTCAGTATATGCCATTAATGCTGCTCCCGTATTTCAATTCCACTATGGGACGATTAAAAGAATATTTACAATGTTACAAATCATGCACTTGTGTTATTTCAATTCCACTATGGGACGATTAAAAGTTGCAGATGGTCAAATAAGACAGTTTCCTAATCTAATTTCAATTCCACTATGGGACGATTAAAAGTTTTATGGCTACCGATACTATCCGAGCGGAGGGAATTTCAATTCCACTATGGGACGATTAAAAGTCAAAACTCCAAGCGTATTCTTCTTTGTTGACTGATTTCAATTCCACTATGGGACGATTAAAAGAGAGAATGCTTGGAACCGTGAAGACTATAAATTAATTTCAATTCCACTATGGGACGATTAAAAGAATAATTCTAATAATACCGTTGTTTTTCCACTCCCATTTCAATTCCACTATGGGACGATTAAAAGCGTGTTGGCAGGGTCTATGTTGTTTGAATAGCATATTTCAATTCCACTATGGGACGATTAAAAGGTAATGTGCTTGTTACTATAACAGGTTCTTGTGCAATTTCAATTCCACTATGGGACGATTAAAAGTCTTAATGTCAGCTTCTAATACTGCTTGTTCATCATCATTTCAATTCCACTATGGGACGATTAAAAGGAAGGGTGGAATGGGGAGTGGAAGAGTTGGTTCTGTATTTCAATTCCACTATGGGACGATTAAAAGGATTGTGTTTTTTGAACCATTCTATTGTTTTATTATTTCAATTCCACTATGGGACGATTAAAAGCTAATCTTATTACTGACAACTTATCTATCTTTGCTTTATTTCAATTCCACTATGGGACGATTAAAAGAACTTTATTCAGAGAGTCCATTAGCTCAAAAAGTAATTTCAATTCCACTATGGGACGATTAAAAGTACAAATGGCGGAGAAGGTGTAAAGGGTTTAAAAATTTCAATTCCACTATGGGACGATTAAAAGTAAATAGTTGCAGATACATTGTGATAATTAACTCCCATTTCAATTCCACTATGGGACGATTAAAAGTGCGTGGCAAAACCGAACACATACAACCATACGTTATTTCAATTCCACTATGGGACGATTAAAAGCCATCAACTTCAACAAATACTTTCTTTATTTGTCTATTTCAATTCCACTATGGGACGATTAAAAGGAGAGGATCTTCCAACATTCCACCCAACTACTTCATTTCAATTCCACTATGGGACGATTAAAAGATGCGAAGTCCTCTTCTTTCTCATACTCTTCTCCTGTATTTCAATTCCACTATGGGACGATTAAAAGTCTATCAATGCCTGAAGTTGATACTGAATAATTAATTTCAATTCCACTATGGGACGATTAAAAGTAAAAAAGAATGTTTAAATGGATTTGATACTACAATTTCAATTCCACTATGGGACGATTAAAAGACTGTATTAGATTTTACAATGGGTGCTGGTGCTTGATTTCAATTCCACTATGGGACGATTAAAAGCATCTATGAGAAGTATGCAGTTTGCAGGAAGAGCAAATTTCAATTCCACTATGGGACGATTAAAAGCATTTGCATCTCTCATTATAAAAGACTTTATTCTATTTCAATTCCACTATGGGACGATTAAAAGTAAAGTTACAGCATTTAAAAGAAAAGCCTTTGGGTAATTTCAATTCCACTATGGGACGATTAAAAGAGGAAACATCAATACAACAATGTTTAATACAGTTATTTCAATTCCACTATGGGACGATTAAAAGCATAAGGTGGGTCACAATAAATAATACTTTCCGTATTTCAATTCCACTATGGGACGATTAAAAGTGTATCGCTTTTATTATTGCTCCCTGTCCTGCACTATTTCAATTCCACTATGGGACGATTAAAAGGAGAAATTGACAGATTGACAAAATCAGGTTCATCATTTCAATTCCACTATGGGACGATTAAAAGGTTTCTTTTCAATCTCATTAACTTCTTTCTTTGCATATTTCAATTCCACTATGGGACGATTAAAAGATTTGTTAATAGGATTGAGAATACAACTATTGAATGATTTCAATTCCACTATGGGACGATTAAAAGCCTGCTGAAAGAGATGTTGACGATAAGTCACCTCTATTTCAATTCCACTATGGGACGATTAAAAGTGTTGAGCCTATTGATTACGAATATGTCTTAACCATTTCAATTCCACTATGGGACGATTAAAAGCAACGTTACAGCGGTTTGCATACTCATAAAGAGTATTTCAATTCCACTATGGGACGATTAAAAGTAAGACTCCACGAAAGATTAAAGAAGTATGCAACGATATTTCAATTCCACTATGGGACGATTAAAAGTTAAAAGAAAAGCTTTTGGATATGGTGCTGATTGATTTCAATTCCACTATGGGACGATTAAAAGCCGGCAGTACCGGCGCTTTAATCTCCCCAACGTAATTTCAATTCCACTATGGGACGATTAAAAGTCAAAACTCCAAGCGTATTCTTCTTTGTTAGTTGATTTCAATTCCACTATGGGACGATTAAAAGTAAATGGATTCTACCCTTCATTTGTCCAAATATACAAATTTCAATTCCACTATGGGACGATTAAAAGTTATAAAACCTATTTAGTAAATCATTTCTTTGATAATTTCAATTCCACTATGGGACGATTAAAAGAAAGACAAACACCCTAAAGAACTTGTTGGTTTTTGATTTCAATTCCACTATGGGACGATTAAAAGAAATCAACAACAGGAGATCTTCTTGTAGATGGTGATTTCAATTCCACTATGGGACGATTAAAAGGTATCGCTTTTATTATTGCTCCCCGCCCTGCGCTATTTCAATTCCACTATGGGACGATTAAAAGTTTGCAAACTTTAAAGATGTTAACCAAAATTCTAAATTTCAATTCCACTATGGGACGATTAAAAGGATCAAACGCTGAGCAACCCTCTTCGATCATTATATTTCAATTCCACTATGGGACGATTAAAAGTTGAAATATATAGCTCCAATAAATAGGTTTATTTTATTTCAATTCCACTATGGGACGATTAAAAGTTAGATATTGGCTTTGACCCTGAAAGATATAAAAAAATTTCAATTCCACTATGGGACGATTAAAAGTGCACTTTTAGATTCATCTATATCTATACCACCCCCATTTCAATTCCACTATGGGACGATTAAAAGCCTCATCATATACAGTGTAATACGTTACATTCTTTATTTCAATTCCACTATGGGACGATTAAAAGCTACCATATTACTAAATGCTGTTAATTGTATATGTTATTTCAATTCCACTATGGGACGATTAAAAGTCTTTTGCCATCATTAAATCAGTATAACCTGCTCCATTTCAATTCCACTATGGGACGATTAAAAGTCTTGAGAGGTTAGTAAGTGGATTAGGTAAAGCTATTTCAATTCCACTATGGGACGATTAAAAGCACACATTGCAATTGATGGTGTATCTAATAATGAATTTCAATTCCACTATGGGACGATTAAAAGGGATTTAAGAAAATCTGCACCAACAGGTTTTGCATTATTTCAATTCCACTATGGGACGATTAAAAGTGCGAAGTCCTCTTCTTTCTCATACTCCTCTCCCGTATTTCAATTCCACTATGGGACGATTAAAAGTATATCTGTAATATCAATACTTCTCCGATCTCCTCTATTTCAATTCCACTATGGGACGATTAAAAGAGTAAGAATCTTCAGATGATAGATTTACTTTGTCAATTTCAATTCCACTATGGGACGATTAAAAGAAATGCCTATGCAAGATATATCTGGGAAAAACATAAATTTCAATTCCACTATGGGACGATTAAAAGGAAGCAGACAATCTTATATAAAAATATTGAGTTACTGCATTTCAATTCCACTATGGGACGATTAAAAGGAGATAAAAACAGGTAGGTATGAAGTTTATTTATATTTCAATTCCACTATGGGACGATTAAAAGTGTCAATGTGATCAACAAGAGGCAAAACGCATTTTTCATTTCAATTCCACTATGGGACGATTAAAAGAAGTCTTCTATACTGAAAACAGCTTTAGGGTCTGCCATTTCAATTCCACTATGGGACGATTAAAAGAGTTCCGGACCATCGGATGGAATCAACCTGGTAAGCCATTTCAATTCCACTATGGGACGATTAAAAGAGAGATAAAAACAGGTAGGTATGAAGTTTATTTATATTTCAATTCCACTATGGGACGATTAAAAGACGAGCCTCAGTACCATTAATAGTTTTAGATTTGCCATTTCAATTCCACTATGGGACGATTAAAAGCTTTTACCTGTTCTCTTAATTGTTCCAGTGAGAAATTTCAATTCCACTATGGGACGATTAAAAGATTAATTCTATCTGTAGGTATATGTACTGTTGTCCCATTTCAATTCCACTATGGGACGATTAAAAGGGAAATCATTTGCGGCTTTTTCTACAATAAAATAATTTCAATTCCACTATGGGACGATTAAAAGAAACTTTGCTAACCCCTAATGAACTTACTCCATTATTTCAATTCCACTATGGGACGATTAAAAGTTCTGAAATTTGATATAAATACAATTGATTTATCCATTTCAATTCCACTATGGGACGATTAAAAGGCGTTGGAAGGGGTTATAAATCTTTTAACGAAAACGCCATTTCAATTCCACTATGGGACGATTAAAAGAGGGTTCAAAAGGGCAATGAAATTCCCTTTTTTCATTTCAATTCCACTATGGGACGATTAAAAGATGCTCTTACAAGATTATCTGGTCATGTAAATGGATTTCAATTCCACTATGGGACGATTAAAAGTCTTCTTTTAAAGCTTCCAACATGGCTGACATCTGGAATTTCAATTCCACTATGGGACGATTAAAAGAGTCCCCATCAATAAAACAAACTTTATGACCTGAATTTCAATTCCACTATGGGACGATTAAAAGAAAAGACAAAGGCACTGAAGGGAAAGCTGACCTTAATTTCAATTCCACTATGGGACGATTAAAAGCTTCCAGCTTACGAACCTTTTCAATGATTTGCTGATTTCAATTCCACTATGGGACGATTAAAAGTTTGGTTCTGGTGATAACTGGACTGCGACAATACCAATTTCAATTCCACTATGGGACGATTAAAAGCTGAAATCCGTAAAATTATGGATGCCACTCCGGAATTTCAATTCCACTATGGGACGATTAAAAGTAATTTTAAAAGTATTAAGCATATTGTCTAATTTTATTTCAATTCCACTATGGGACGATTAAAAGTACAAACATTCGTTTCAAGATTTTTGTTTTCCTCATTTCAATTCCACTATGGGACGATTAAAAGAAAAAAATAAAGAGGCTTGCTTGAACATTTTATCATTTCAATTCCACTATGGGACGATTAAAAGGAAAATTATTATGGACAGCCCATACTCCCGTTTTAGTATTTCAATTCCACTATGGGACGATTAAAAGACAGCGACTACTGATTCGTAGTTTGTCGGGGTTGATTTCAATTCCACTATGGGACGATTAAAAGTTTATTAACTGGTGCTTGTGATTCAGGCGTTCGTCAAATTTCAATTCCACTATGGGACGATTAAAAGACTTCAGCTTTCAAAGTTGCAATCTCGCTGTCCTGATTTCAATTCCACTATGGGACGATTAAAAGTCCATTCTACCCATTCTTCTGTATGTCGTTTGTAATTTCAATTCCACTATGGGACGATTAAAAGTTTCCATTCTACCCATTCTTCTGTATGTCGTTTGTAATTTCAATTCCACTATGGGACGATTAAAAGATTTCGGAAAAACCAAAACTAAGGTAGTTATAACTATTTCAATTCCACTATGGGACGATTAAAAGAAATTATCAGGGATCTGTACCTTGCAGCTCCGCTATTTCAATTCCACTATGGGACGATTAAAAGGGTAATAACCATAAGCACACAATACGGATGCTCAAATTTCAATTCCACTATGGGACGATTAAAAGCCGGAAACGTCTGTATTAAACACTTCCCAAAGGTTATTTCAATTCCACTATGGGACGATTAAAAGACTTGGTTATAACCTGCCTATAACTTGGTTATAACTATTTCAATTCCACTATGGGACGATTAAAAGCAGCCTTAAAGAGCCTATAACCTGACCATTTTTATAATTTCAATTCCACTATGGGACGATTAAAAGGAGTTGGTCTGCCATTTCACGGACAGGACTTGGCAATTTCAATTCCACTATGGGACGATTAAAAGTTTGCAGTTTTGCGTGCAATAAATTCCTTTTGCGATTTCAATTCCACTATGGGACGATTAAAAGCGTTTTGTTCGCAAAATACACAGGGAGCGTAATCAATTTCAATTCCACTATGGGACGATTAAAAGTTTATGGAGGCAAAAAGGCAGACGGGACTGTCCTTATTTCAATTCCACTATGGGACGATTAAAAGACAGGAAAACAAAACAGTTATGTCGATAAATACACATTTCAATTCCACTATGGGACGATTAAAAGTCCATTCTACCCATTCTTCTGTATGTCGTTTGTATATTTCAATTCCACTATGGGACGATTAAAAGAGAATTTGCGGGTAAATGCAAAGAGAAAGCTAAATCATTTCAATTCCACTATGGGACGATTAAAAGTAATGAACGCTAACGGTTGCGGGTATGAAAGCGGTATTTCAATTCCACTATGGGACGATTAAAAGACGAGGGAGGTACTAATTTTGTCACCAATCTCGCAATTTCAATTCCACTATGGGACGATTAAAAGTGCCCAGTAGGAATGTTATGTTCAAATTTATTATAATTTCAATTCCACTATGGGACGATTAAAAGTCCATTTTCTTTCTTCAAACGAAATGTATGAGCCATTTCAATTCCACTATGGGACGATTAAAAGAAGCACCCCATGTGGTAACAAAGTCGGTAACAGTTATTTCAATTCCACTATGGGACGATTAAAAGAAGACGTACAGCCTTATGCAGCTTGTTTATTTTAATTTCAATTCCACTATGGGACGATTAAAAGCGGAAAAAAAGGCGGAGTTTTGGACTTGGTTTTTAATTTCAATTCCACTATGGGACGATTAAAAGAATGTAATGTCAGCAGAATCCGCTGCACCAGCAGCAGATTTCAATTCCACTATGGGACGATTAAAAGGCTTTTCTTCCCATCGGGAGCCGCGGCATGCTGCTCCATTTCAATTCCACTATGGGACGATTAAAAGTCAGATGCCAGCGCATCAAGAGTTGTTTAATTCTATTTCAATTCCACTATGGGACGATTAAAAGGATGGAGCTTCCGATGTCGCAGCAGCCGGACTTGATTTCAATTCCACTATGGGACGATTAAAAGGTATTTATGCAGACTACAACCCGACCCATGAGTTTATTTCAATTCCACTATGGGACGATTAAAAGCGAGGGAGGTACTAATTTTGTCACCAATCTCGCAATTTCAATTCCACTATGGGACGATTAAAAGACAACGGAGCGGCAACGTTCTATGATGTTCGCACAGAAATTTCAATTCCACTATGGGACGATTAAAAGCAAAAATAATTATTGCCACCGATAACGACTCGCCATTTCAATTCCACTATGGGACGATTAAAAGTTTGTGGCGTGGCTTCTGACTGTGATGAGTACGAGATTTCAATTCCACTATGGGACGATTAAAAGATAGACCATGTTTGTGAACGTCTTAATATTATTCAATTTCAATTCCACTATGGGACGATTAAAAGATATATCATTCAATGTTTTTTCCTACATTTCATTTATTTCAATTCCACTATGGGACGATTAAAAGCCTGAAAAATCAGGGTGCGAGTTTAGGGCAGGTGATTTCAATTCCACTATGGGACGATTAAAAGCACGAATGAGGCAACTTGATTTAGACAGGTACAAGTATTTCAATTCCACTATGGGACGATTAAAAGAGCCAATAATTGTGTTTACCCCTGAAAATATTACTCAAATTTCAATTCCACTATGGGACGATTAAAAGTCAGATGCCAGCGCATCAAGAGTTGTTTAATTCTATTTCAATTCCACTATGGGACGATTAAAAGAAGACGTACAGCCTTATGCAGCTTGTTTATTTTAATTTCAATTCCACTATGGGACGATTAAAAGCCGGAAGAGATTGAAAAAACATTATTGCAAGTTGCAAATTTCAATTCCACTATGGGACGATTAAAAGTAAGATGATTAATGCTTTATTTGACAAGTCTGGAATTTCAATTCCACTATGGGACGATTAAAAGTTGAACAATGCTGTATTGTTTCAACAACCGGAATTTAATTTCAATTCCACTATGGGACGATTAAAAGAAAGAAAACTTTAAGAGAGCGGTGGCTTTTTTTCTTTATTTCAATTCCACTATGGGACGATTAAAAGGAAACCTGCCTGTAAGTCAGATTGAGAAACGATTATTTCAATTCCACTATGGGACGATTAAAAGTACCTAAATCAATACCTCTTTGTTGTAACATCCATTATTTCAATTCCACTATGGGACGATTAAAAGTTATTTTGTCAATAATTGAATTTGAAATATCTTTATTTCAATTCCACTATGGGACGATTAAAAGTAAAAACAACCGCCTCAATAACTTTTACATTATTTACATTTCAATTCCACTATGGGACGATTAAAAGCATCGGTTCAATATACACCGTTCGGGTGTTTATATATTTCAATTCCACTATGGGACGATTAAAAGGTAAAATCAACTCTCGAAAAAAGGAGATTAGAGCATTTCAATTCCACTATGGGACGATTAAAAGACAGAACCGAAGCCAAGCAAAGCCTCTGATAAATCATTTCAATTCCACTATGGGACGATTAAAAGATAATATTTAACTGTAAATTCAGTTTCTTTTTTAATATTTCAATTCCACTATGGGACGATTAAAAGAATTCCATGAAAGAGGCAGATTCGTTTTTTTATCATTTCAATTCCACTATGGGACGATTAAAAGCAATTCCGTTTATTAAACAGCTCCCATTTGCGTCATTTCAATTCCACTATGGGACGATTAAAAGTTAGAACCAAGGCGGAATCGCTGGCAACAACATCATTTCAATTCCACTATGGGACGATTAAAAGGCATATCCCTGTAGCTCGTCTCCTCCTGAATCTATGATTTCAATTCCACTATGGGACGATTAAAAGTCTTAAAAATTGTAACTCATCGGGCGTTATTCGGTATTTCAATTCCACTATGGGACGATTAAAAGTGTCAAGTGGTTTTTGTTCTGAATTTCTTAGATGGTATTTCAATTCCACTATGGGACGATTAAAAGGGCTGTGTTGGCTGTTGTATGCCTTGCTGTTGTTATTTCAATTCCACTATGGGACGATTAAAAGAGTTATGTGGATTTAATTTGGGAAGTCGCAAGGGAATTTCAATTCCACTATGGGACGATTAAAAGCGCCCCATTTTGCAATTTCAGTTTTTACTCCTTCCATTTCAATTCCACTATGGGACGATTAAAAGTCGCACGCTGCCTAAGGGTGTTCGTATTTTTGAAAATTTCAATTCCACTATGGGACGATTAAAAGTTCGACAGCATCAAAAACCGCAAAGCTTTCATAATATTTCAATTCCACTATGGGACGATTAAAAGAACAACTAAAATTTATTTATGAAATCTGTTGTTTATTTCAATTCCACTATGGGACGATTAAAAGAGATGATTCTAAAGTTGTTGTTACGATTGCCGAAATTTCAATTCCACTATGGGACGATTAAAAGTAGGGTCGCAGCTTGGTAAGATAGCAAAAAACACAAATTTCAATTCCACTATGGGACGATTAAAAGTTTCTAATTTTTCAGCTTTCAACTGTCTTTTTTGTTATTTCAATTCCACTATGGGACGATTAAAAGAATTGAAACACAAATGTAGCCTTGTGCCTAACGAAATTTCAATTCCACTATGGGACGATTAAAAGTAAAAAATCATCAATATAAGAGCAACTTTCTTCTGAATTTCAATTCCACTATGGGACGATTAAAAGATTTCGGAGCAGAAAAGTAGCAGTTGTGCCTAACGTATTTCAATTCCACTATGGGACGATTAAAAGAGCCTTAAAGAGCCTATAACCTGACCATTTTTATAATTTCAATTCCACTATGGGACGATTAAAAGTCGTTTATCGAAAATCTGAATTATCGGGTTGGCGATTTCAATTCCACTATGGGACGATTAAAAGCAAAATTATCAGGGATCTGTACCTTGCAGCTCAGCCATTTCAATTCCACTATGGGACGATTAAAAGCTACTTTTAAATTCATGCAGTGAGCAGTATTCAAAATTTCAATTCCACTATGGGACGATTAAAAGTGCACCAGCAGCAGCAGCAACTTCTGCAATCGGGTATTTCAATTCCACTATGGGACGATTAAAAGTCATGTTTCAATGGATTATAACGGCACGCCTTACGTATTTCAATTCCACTATGGGACGATTAAAAGAATTCATTAGAGGCTGCATGGCTGTATTTTTTTTTATTTCAATTCCACTATGGGACGATTAAAAGTTTCTTTACCATCTTTGTCTTTTACCTCAATCCTAATTTCAATTCCACTATGGGACGATTAAAAGTGTTTTTCTTTTTCTTTTTCTTCGGTCATAAGCAGTATTTCAATTCCACTATGGGACGATTAAAAGCATCGGCTGTGTATTGAGCATTAACAATCCCTCTATTTCAATTCCACTATGGGACGATTAAAAGCGAGGGAGGTACTAATTTTGTCACCAATCTCGCAATTTCAATTCCACTATGGGACGATTAAAAGTTATGGAGGCAAAAAGGCAGACGGGACTGTCCTTATTTCAATTCCACTATGGGACGATTAAAAGTTGTAAAGGCTTCAAAAGACAGAACAGGTTTATTTAATTTCAATTCCACTATGGGACGATTAAAAGCGAGCGGAGAGATAAGCACCGTAACGGGTGCGCTATTTCAATTCCACTATGGGACGATTAAAAGTCGTTCGACGACTCAAAAAAAAAGATTAACTATCAAGTAATTAATTTTACAAATCTATTAAAAAAATGCATGAAAAGTTGTCTGTCTGCATTCATATAAAATACCCCGAGGTTCGACAATCCTCTTAAGCTTTTCATTTTCAATACGTCAAAGAACTTGCTGGCACATTTAACAAAAATCAGTATCCAATAAAAGACTCTTCGACAATTCAAATAATATTATCCAATACATTTTTTTCTTTTCCTATTACCATTTTTTCTAACCAATTTTCATTTTGGCTCTTAAATACAATGATACTGTCTCCCTCCTCTTTCTCCATCTTTTCCTCTGCCTGATGCAACAATTCCTTTAGCTTTACCTCTGTAATCTCTCCTTCAAAAACAGAATTCTGAATCCAATGCAAATACCTTCTGCATAATTTAAGCATTTTACCTACCCTTTTTTCTCCTATGTCGTAAACTAATATTATGTACATGGTTTTAATTATTTGATTGAAGGGGTTGAGGGGATTGAGGGGATTGAAGGGATTGAGAGGGTTGAGGGGATTGAGAGGGTTGAGGGGATTGAAGGGAGTCAGGGCTGTGGGTTTTTGAAATATTTTTTCGCATACTTGCCAATATTTTCAGCAATTCTAAACTTTCGCAGTGAAGTTTTTGAGTTAAATCATTATTTAAAATATCAGATGTAATAATAAGTTCCAACCACATTTCTGTTTCATCCACTTCTTCTACCACAATACAAAGCTTGCTGTAAAACTCAGCCTTTGATCTGGCACGCATAGCTGCCCTGTAATTCGCATAAGACGATGTTCCCGATTTTGTTACCTGATAATTTATAACATTCCCCCTCTTTGTGTCCGGTAGTAATTCTGACAATTTCAAAATATCCAATGCAAAAATTCTCAACCGTTCTCTAACTCTTACTTTAAACTCAATCCATCCATTCATAACTTTAATTTTATTTTTTTACACATTTGTTTATAACCTCATCAATCTCCCCTCAATCTCCCATCAATCTACCTCATCAATCTACCCTCAATCTACCCTCAATCTACCTCATCAATCCCATCAATCTATCCCATCAATCTATCTCCTCAATCAATCTCCTCAATCAATCTATCTCATCAATCTATCCTCAATCTATCCTCAATCTATCCTCAATCTATCCTCAATCTATCCTCAATCTATCCTCAATCTACTATCAATCTATCTCATCAATCTATCTCATCAATCTCCTCCCCCCTCCTACCACCACATTTTAAAAGGCTTATACTCCTCAATATTCATAATATGTTTTATCAGCTTGTAACATTCTAATCGTATCAAATATTTATAGCTGACATTTCTTTTCAAACTCCTGTGCTGAATTGTTTCGTTAAGCCTGTCTTCAAAGGATTGTACAAATATTTTTTTTCCCGACTCATTCAACAAACAACTGTTAAGATTTTTGTCAAAATGCTTTTCCTGTATTTCTTTTTTATTCATCACTTTAAAAATTACACGATCTACCAACAAAGGCTTAAATATCTCAGCAATATCAAGCGCAAGACTGTAACGACGTTCTCCGGGTGCATGCAAAAAACTAATCGTCGGATTCAACTGTGTCTGATGAATCGCCCGCAAACACTGAGAATAACACATCATGTTTCCAAAAGAAATAAGCGCATTTACTTCGTTTAAAGGCGGCTGTTTTGTTCTGTTGCCCATTTCAAAATCACTCAGAATTAAATTAAATGCTTCGTAATAATTCATTCTTATATTCCCCTCCAAACCCATTATTTCATCTACTTCTTTCATCTCAGGGAAATGCTCCAGATGCTTTTCTATATTTTTTATTATATATTCCAAATCCTTCCCGCGATTGTTATAATACTTCAGATTTTTCAGCATGTTAGATGCTGCTCCTTCAATAAATTTTCGGGCAATTCCTACACGCCTGATCTTGTTTTGATACGTTGAAACCTGTGCTAATAATAATTTACCGGAAAGCAAATGCTCTTTTGGCATAAAAGATCCGGTATAGTTTTCAAAATAATCAAAAAAGTTAACTATAATATTGTGCTTCCCTAAAAAATTATACAATGCACTGTTGGCATCAAGGGAGCCAAAAACATAAAGTTCTTCTATTCCTTCTACAGGAATAAATTTCGGCTGCCCCTCCCCTCCCTTCTCGTCCACGGGTGTAAACTTCAATGTATTATCCTGACGAGATAAACGGCCTGGGTTAAAAAGATAATACGTCTTTTTCATTCTTAGTCAAGATTAATCGGGTCTAAAATCTTTTATACGCTCTAAACTTTTTTTACATCTACTATATTTTTCAACCCCATCGGGCTCGCAATAGCTTATGGTTTTGTGCTGTTAGCGTTTTGTTGTATTTATTCATTTTTTAAACATCTTACAGAAAAAGCAATATTTTTATAGTAATCTATTATCGTATTTTCATTATTAGTTTTATTTGTTAACAAAGACCAAGCATTTGAACCACTTGATGTCGAACTCCAATATAATCCAATATTATCAAGTTCTGAAAAATTATTATCCACTTTTATGCCTCCATAATATTCAAATATGTCAGTATATCTCATGAATTCTTTTTTCTTTATTGTTTCTAATAAAATTTCAAAGTCTTTTTTCGATGGTAATTGCCACCCTTGTGGACAAATATTTTGCGCATCATCCCATTTATAAAGCCTACCATAAATTTCACAGTTATGAATATCTTTATTGAAGCAATAAGAATTATTTATTTCATAATTTAAATTTTCAGCCATCCATGTTTGATTTTCAATTTTTATAGTTTTATATATTTTATTGTCTCTTTCATCTGTGAAATTACCTGTAATTACTGTAATTGGTTTGTTATTTTTCTTAACTTCATTATTCTTATTTTCTAATGTTTTATTCTCTATTATAATCTGATTTTGATTTTCAGAATAACCCGTTGTATTTGTAATATTGCTATTATACTCAATTATATCAGCTGAAACGGTTACTGTGACTTCAAAATAAATCAATATAATAGTGTATTTAAAATCCACACAAATATTTGCTAATACTTGTCCATTTTCTAATTTGTTATTATCAAGTAAATCTTTTTTTGCCTCCGCTACTAAAGCTTGTCTTCCTAATCCTCCTAATCCCAATAAATATATTGCTTTTGCTGTGCCTTTAGCTGGTCGTAGATATTTAAAATTATTAGAACTAATTGCTGCGCTACCATTCAAACCACCAGTATAGAAAGCACAAGATGTCAATAGATACGATGCTATTACAACATATAAAATCAAATATTTTTTTTTCATCTTTTTAAGTTTATATAATTATTTTTCCTCCAACAATCCCATCAACCTCCTTCAATCCCCCTCAACCTCCTTCAATCCCCCTCAATCCCCTCAATCCCCTCAATCTATCTCATCAACCCTCATCAATCAATCCCCTCAATCCCCTCAATCCCCTCAATCCCCTCAATCTCCTCAATCCCCTCAATCCCCTCAAAATTCCGCACTCCAGCAAAAGTCATGATATGAACATTTATTACAAATTTTTTGATGCGTGGCAACAGGACATATCTCTGAATTTATTATTTCAGTAATTTTTTGTTTTATCGTTTCTATTTCTTCAATATCAGGGCTGCTTAATACTATTTTATCTGTCTTTCGCAATGCCGGATATTCCAGTATTCCTGTTACTCCCTCCACCCCATTTTTTAGTAAAACATAGATGTAATATTTCAACTGCCATTCATGAGCAATTTCTACTTTATCGGATTTTTTTGTTTCATGTATTATTTTGTTCTTTGCATCATAAAAATCTATTTTTATTCCCTCAATTTCTATCTCTTCGTATTTCTCCGATCGTTGCGGATAGCTTGTCTCGTGAATAAGTTTACCTTCATATACCAAATCACTTGTATGTTCCATATTTATCCCTGTTGCGAAAAGCCAGAGCTTACGCCTACATAGGAAGTAATAGTGAATATGGGTTCCGGTGATGTTCATTGTTTATTATTCATAAAAATTTCCCTGTATGCTTTTTCAATAGTTCGAATTTCATTATCATTAAGACTTTCAAATTCTTTTTCTCTGGCTCTTCTTGATAATAATCCATTGTTCTGTTCTAAAAATCTTGCCAGCAGCGCAATCAATTTATCCGGCATTTCATATTCGTCCTCAATAAAATTTTTAAAAGTGTCGTACTGGATTAAATATTCTACTTCTTTTGGAATAATATGCGCTATTGTTTCTTTAACACAATCGTATAAAAACTCAGCCTGCTTTGTTGCATCAAAATATCTGTAAAAATCAATGGTATCATTGGTTATTTCCACATTATGATCTTTGGTTTCTTTCCATTGAATGAAATCAAGCAAAGGTGTTGCATACGATTCCAGAACTTCTCTGTATTCGTTTATTTTATCGAGCATGGCTGCTGATACCGGAAATATTATTCCTTGTTGTGAAAATTTTTTCTTTATAAGAATATGATGTATCAAATAACGATGAATACGACCATTTCCATCTTCAAAAGGATGTATGAAAACAAAACCAAAAGCAATAGTTGCTGCACTTATTACAGCATCTGTATTATTTTTTAATATAAGTTGATAGGTTTCTAAAAAACCATTCATCAATTTAACAATATCCTGCCATTTTGCTGAAATGTGTGCAGGAATTGGTTCTCCTGTATTTCGATCATGTTCGCCAACAAAGCCTCCTTTCTTGCGATACTCCATCTGTATAAATCGCGGGTTTTCAATAACTAATTGCTGCAACCTGAACAGCTCATTATGGGATAGATCTTTCATCCCTGCCTGTCCGATAGCCTGCCCCCATCTTGCTGCCCGCTTACTTTTAGGATTTTCCCCCTCTATAGAAAATGAAGCTTTGGAATCTTTTAGCAGTAAAAAAGCAGATGCCCTTTGTAATATATCTTTGCGAATGCCTTGTAAAAAAATTTCTTGTTTCGTTGCAAGATTTTCTTCAATATATTTCTCCAATTTCGAGGTTTTTGAAACCAATGGGCAAAAATCAATAGTTCCGGGAAGATTATTTATTACCAAATGTCGGGGTGATTTTACTCCCTCTACAGCAAATTGTAACGATTCATCAATTAGCTTAACATAACTCTTTTTTAATAAATCTTTTTTTGATTTTAATTTAGTTCCACTTAGCCATTCAATTAAAAACCATATTCTTCGGGTATATTGCCCTGTTGGTTCAATCGCAACTAATTCATTAAGCTGTTTAAGGGTATAATGAGTTGTGATTTTTTTAAACAGCAAAAGGTTAATGCCTTCATATTTCAGTGCAAAAACCAATTGCTTGTGCAATGCTTCAATTTCTGATAATTTCTTTGAATCTTCGGGTAAATAAGATTTAGGGAATACCATCCAATTTTCCTGTTGATACTTTTTATTCTGCTTACTTACTACAGCTATTGTAGCAGGCAAGGGAATTTCAAGCTGTAAGCTTTGAATAATCGCACCATAGCCAACTACAGTAGCTTCTTCCGGTAGCTGCTTTCCTTGAAAAACAAGCGCAGATTGTGAAAAATGAGTGCTTTTTGTCATATTTCAATATTTATGGGCGCAAGATATTAAAAATAAGTGCAAATTGCTAAAAATGGGCGCAAACTTATATTTTGCATAAAAAACAGGCGCACATTAATTTCCATTCCATTCTATTGTTTTTACAATTCTGTATTGTGATCATCGGTTATCAAACCATTCCTTGTATGCCTCCACATACTTATGGTTGGATGATTTTTTATCCAGCACTTTTAACAAACACAATTCAGTAAAATATTTTTTTCTTCCTTTTCTTACTTCAACTATAAGTCCGTACATATCCGCATAGCCATCTATTTTTTTTACACTTACCAAATCGCCATCAGAAAAAACTTCGCTGTCTTCCATATTTTCAATAATGGCATCGAAGGGAAAAATCAAATGCTCTGATAAATATTTATCCCAAGCCAGGCAACACTGTCGTTCATCATCGTGTCGAGTAACTGAATTGAGGGCGGTTGAGATGATTTGGGTGGTGGACATAAAAAATTAAATTAAACATTCAGCTCCTTGCAAATCAATTCCCTGATTAAATGAATAAGAAATTGGTGCAATTTTATAAAGGCCGAAATAATTCTTTTCACTACCTTGTAATGGTTTTATTTGGTTGCGATTTAAACGAACCTGAACAATTTGACTAGACATTTTTTTCAATTGTATTTTAATCGATTTCTTTTTTTGTCGAATGATATTCCTATCTGCATTTTTCTTTATCAAATTAATAAGTTCACCTTGCATCGTTAAAAGATCTTCGAATTTCACATCATCCAGTTTTCTGGAAACAAAGTACTGAATCTCCTCTCCGAATAATTGCTTATCAATCAACTGAAACTTACCAATTCTATCAAATTGACATTCTACAATATCTTTTATAAAATCAAAATCTGGCTTAATCCCATTTTGAGAATGCCGTGCAAAGTTTAACTCCGATTGAATACGGTTAAAAAATTCTTTCTGAACTGCAAGTAGCTCCTTTTCCTGATATTGCTTTTCGGAGAATGATTCTTTGGTAAATCGCAAGATTTCTTTGTCTTTGCCCTGATAAATAAGTTCTGAACGAATTTTCCCTCTATTCTGTAATTTAAAGAGTTTAACTCTCCCGAATGAATTAAGTTTTCCATTTCGATTACACCTTCCTGCGGATTGAACAATACTGGCAACAGTTCCAAAATCTCGGTACAAAACAGGGAAATCAATATCAACTCCAGCTTCGATAAGCTGTGTAGAAACAACTACTATTCGTTTGTCTTGACGTAAACTTCGTTTAGCTAAATAAATCTTCAGCTTTCGGTGCTGAGGAGTGAAATGGGTATTTAAAAGTAGTAGCTCATCAGTTTCCAATTTATCTTGAAGCTTTTTAAAAAGTTCCTTCGTGTCATCAATGGTATTAAGAATGACCAATACGGATTGATTTTCTGAAAGAACAGAATCCTTCAATGTTTCAATATCTATCGGTTCTTTTTCGAATTCGATCTGATAACGATTAAACAAGTCATTTTCGAAATAACTTAAAGGCAACAAGGAGATTGGTTTTTCGTAATCGGAAAAGAAATTCTTTGCGTCTGAATTGTTTACAGGTAGTTCAAAGTTGGGCTGGGTGGCTGATGAAATAATTGCGTAACTATTGAATTTAGTACAAAATTTTTTGATGTAGGCCACAAAGAATCCATATAACCTTGGAGGTAATGCCTGTATTTCGTCCAATAAAAATATGCACTTCGAGAAATTCGGCAACTTTAGTAATTCAGCATTCCGATTACTTAATAGTGTTTCGAAAAAGCGAACGAAAGTTGTAATGACAAAAGGATAGGCAAAAGTATTCTCCTGAAACTCAAGAATATTTGCTTCTAAAATCTTTTCTTCGGTTGGGCTATCATCCAATTCTGCCTGAATCGTTTCAAATCGGTGGTTTTCCGATTTTGAATCTATTCGTTGGATAAACTCTTCGTTACCTTCAAATATTTTCAAAACCTCAGCCTCAACTTGCTCTGTGATGGAAAGAAAAGGCAATCCGTATATAATTCGTTTAGCTCCCTTTTCTTTGATTATTTCCGAAGCTAATGAAAGCATCATCAAGGTTTTTCCTGAACCAGTGGGAGCTGTTAGCTCGAACACATGTTCATCGCTCCTTAATCCTTCACGGATATTCAGAACAGCATTATTTCTGATTGTTGTCCTCAATTTGTTAAGTTCGGAATACTGATTCAGTTTTCCCAAATATAAATCAAGCTGAGGATTAAAGCACTTTGAGAATGTTTGTATAGTTTCAAGTTGATCATCGATGATATTCCCGATTTTTCCAGCATCGGCTTTGTCTGCCTGTATCACACTTGCAAACGCAAACTGGTTATCTAAAAAGAAATCTAAAGCCGACTTATTATTTTCTCCCTTGAAAACAAGTTGTTCAGAATATCCTCGTTGCACATTTTGTGTAGTAAGGAATTGCCGAAAATCATTGATACTTATAAAATGATTGATAAATTCATAAACCGGCAGGTTCTTCTCCTGATTAAGGAAATAATACAACGCAGAGTTTTCATCTTTTGATAAAATGCTTGCTCCTGTTCCAGTGTGATCGGTAGGTGAAAAATCAGGAAGGTTTCCGTGATGTTTAGCAATTGATACTGTCAATGCAATTAGATCATTTTGACTGAAATTGTCAACATCTAAAAACTGCTTCAATGCTTCCATGTTTTGTATGGAACAACCGAAGGTACAGAAAAAAGCATAAGCCGATAAATAAGAATGATTTGCATAGCCATTTACTGTTTTATCAGGGTCAAGCTTGCTTTGAAAATTAGGATTTATCTTTCCCAGATCATGAAAAAGAGCTACCAACTCCGCTATCTTGGAGCTGGATAGCTTTTTTGTATTATCTCTTACACCCTGAACATGAGTTAATAATAACTTATCCGGGTGAGATAGGAGTGTGTTTATATCAGACACCATTTTTCTAATTCTTTCGATGATTGATATTCGTAGTACTTTCCTTCAACTGTAATTGAGTGAGGAGAATCAGGATAAATGACATTCTTGTATTTATCCGGCAGATTCCAGAAATCATCGTTCTGGAAAGTGGGCATCTTGTCAAAGCCTATACGAAATCCGCCCGAAATATCCTTGGGGGTATGTTCTCCGGCAAGTACAAATCCTTTGGTTTCAAATGTTCCATTTCTGATTTCCGAAAATTCACCTTCTGATTTCCATTGAAGGTTTGCGGGACAATTATGCCAGCCTAATACCGGTGGATAAATAGCTTCTTCCTGTTTTATTGCCTTTTTGAAATCTTCGAAATCGGATTTCGAATGCTCATCCTTTAATGCTATTGAAACCAAAAACCTGGGGTCTTTCAAAAACTCAAAATACTTTGGTGTTCCTTCAGCAGTCGGGCTTATGGCAGTTCGACTGGTAAAGCCCCATGAAATCTTTTTTACCGGATTTAGTAACTGAACTCCATAAAGTAAATCTTCCGACAATTGAGGAAATTTGCTCTTCATATCTTCACGTTCAATTCCCAGCACAGCCCCGATTAGTCCAATCAGAGCTGTTTTAGTAATTAAATCGTGAGACAGAGGGTTATTATTCGTTTCCGGCTTTTTGAAATGCCCCCAATTACCTTCTATGATAAGTTGGAAACCTTTCATAATTCAATCGCTTCAAATTTTGAATTCCCTGAAAGTTTAGATTTTATTGACTCAATCTCTGTGTAGAATTTGATTTTTTCAATTTTTTCTGAACTTGCAGCTTCAACTAATTTTGAAAAATCAAGGTTGTAATCATCCATACTGCGAAGTTGCTCCCCTTTTTTTTCGTCTTTTGGTTCTAATTTGATCAAACGATCTACACCATAGATTTTTTGATTGGTTTTAGCGTATTCAATTTCAAGTAATAGAACTGAATTCTGACCAACTTTACTGCGAGAGTGAGAACTTCCGTCTCCACTGGTTCCATACCAAAGTCCTTCATACATCAATTTCAAATCAGCTGGCGATAATCCTGTTTTTTCAGCAACTTTGGGATTTACCCAACCATGAATTTGCATTAAGGAATATGGGACTAAAGTTGTTGTTCCAATAGAACCCTGTGTATTCTCTGCCTTTGAAGTGAAATGTGTTGTGTTCTGGTGCATTCTCAAATTTACTTCATTAAGCGACGGGTTTAGCAACGCAAATTGAACCGGCCCAGTAAATTGAGTGTGCCCATTTTTCATTTCTTTTCCATCGACTTTAATTTTTTTCGCATCATCTCCTAATGTTGAAATTCCGCCAAATAACTTTACATCAATTTGTTCTTTCAGCAATTCTGCAATGTCCAATAATTTATTAGGATTACGATTTTCTGCAATCCAAGTAAGGACACCTTTTGAATCACTTTTACCTGCTCCGGTTTTTTCACTTACATAAATTGGTAATCCTTTTTCTTCAAAATAAGTTCGTATGTATCGTTTCATTCGTACATCACTTACTAATATCTTTTTAGTTTCCTCATCATAGCGCTGTTCCCCTGTAAAAGGATCGCCATTAGGAATATTATACGAGGTCTCGTATAAAAACAAAATTTCTGCTTTTTTTAATTCGTTTTTCATTTGATTTTCAATTTAAAAGATTATAAATTCTCAGTTATTTCTTGCACAATTGTTTCCTTTTTAGGGAAAGGTTTAAAGTAGCTTTCCATAAAGCCAAATGCACATTCTTCTTTATCATACCTTGATTTGAATTCTTTGACTTTCTGTGCCAAGTCATACGAAGCCTGAAAGGTGTACTTTGTTTTATCGTGCATGATTAGTTTTTGCTCGATTTCATTTTTTAGTTTAATAAAATCTGCCATGTTTCCAATTCTTCGGGTAAGATTACCCACGAAGTTTTTCTCGAATGAATTAATTTCTTGGCTTAAATTCTTAGCCAATCCACCAAGTATGAGCCCAACCTGGTAACTTTCGGATGATGTAATTTCCATAAATTTATCAATTTTTGTGTTTTGTATTTTATAAAGAAATTTCAAATGGTATTTTAAATCGGCGTAATTAAACCAGATCGAATTTTTCTCAATATTCCGAACTATGTATTCGGCGACTTGAATAAAAGACGATAGCAATAAATCGTCATGAAAATAGTTCGAATTATAAATCAGTGGCAGAGTTTTCAATAAATGAGATTCATATTTCGAACTTGTTTTATAATCAATCTTTCCATTACTATTAACAAAAGCATTCCCTAATATATTTCGAAATGAAATTTCAATTTGAAGGTTATTGAATCCATTTTCAAAATTGAGAACACTCATTTTCTCTTGATTGATTTCCCTTGATATTGTTTCGATACATTTTTGAATATTCCGGAGTGTACTTTTCTCTATTCCGGAAATTTCAATTAGATCATTTGTTGTATTCCCACTACTATCAGAAAATACAAAGTCAAATCGAGTGAACCTTTCAGTACCTTCATTTTGAAATATGGAAAAAATGGGTTCTGCGACTAATCTTGTCTCATCTTTTTTATCAAAAAAGAATGCATCATAGTCTTTTGCACTAATTTGTTCTCCATTAAAAGCTACGGGATAAACAAACATATCAATATCTGTGTATCGCAATCGCCTAAATGATTTGTTAAGAATACTTCCAGTATATAGAAAGTCTTCAAACTGATCGTTATTTTTAAATGAAAAAGATCTGAAACTTTTTCCTAAATCAAAAAAAGGAAACTGAATGTCATTTTTATCATTACCAGAACAAAGTGTACGATAAATACTTTTGCTTGGAACCAATCCATTCTCTGAAGTATTTGTAATTTCTGAATTTAACTTGTCTTTTATGAGTTTAAAAGCTTCATCAAATTGATGCCAACTTACAGTGTTATCATCCCGAATAAATTCAAAATGAATAAAAACGGTAAAGTCAGCAAATTGCAGCATTTTATTTTTTGTTTCCACTGATAATAAGTCTAAGCTTTCATCTTTTTCAAGAAGTCGCTTTAGGATAGTTGGATTCTTCTTTTGAATTACATCTAAATATTTTTCTCGTAATGCCTCAGTGTTTGTTAGAACGGGTTCCAATTCTTCCTTCTCATTCATAATAATATATTCGATAGCAGGAGCGAAAAGTAGCAAGCTGTTGAACTTTTCAATTTCTTTTTCAAAAGCAATGTGTAACTGTATTAGTTCAAATTCCTTTTCATGCTCTTTTAGCCTTTGGATTGATGCTTCAATAATTGACGAATATTCAGTCAATTTCTTAGGGATATCAATCGTTTTTTCACTTTTGTGTCCAGATATAATGGTCTTTAAAACAGCTTCTTGATTTTTTTTCACAGTACCTAAAAACGGTAGAATTGTACTCGAATAATAAATGTCAATGATCTCTTCGTAAGCTTTTAGACCGTTAATGAATGCATTTCCTTGTCCTTTTTCGAAAGTGAAATTTCCGAAATCCTTGACTCCTTTGATTTTTCCAGTTTTATCAACTTCACTTTTCCTCGTGTAGCAAATATCACCGAAAAGATATTTTTTTGGACTTGAATCATTGTCAGATGTTGTATACTTTAAATAGTATAACCTTTCTCTCTCTTTTTCTGGTGTAATCCTAACTTCTTTCCAATTAAAAGTAAAATCTGGATTAACCGGAATCGTAATACAAATTGGCCACTCTCCTGTTTTATTATCTTTTGGACAAGGCTCGACATATTTGAAATATTTCAGACTATTCTCCGAACTTCGGAGAACTTTGCCTATTTGAAGTACTGTGTCTAAACTCATAGAATATTTTTTAAATTTCAATATTTTTCACACCTCCCCTTAAAAAGTCGAACTCAACCCACACAAATCCCCAACTATTACAAAGGGTTAAACTTACATACGTCTTCCGCACTTTACTTTTCAAATTCTTTTCTTGATTGCGCCATTTTAATCTTTTCTATTTTATACTTCAAAATGCAAATAAACAGGATATGCTTCAGTAAATCCATCAGAAAAAGTAATTTTACGAAGAAAATAATACCTGCTTGTTATTCCGGTAATTTCAAGTTTTATTTTCCGATTTGGGTCAGGAACAATTACCCCATCCCACAGCATTTGAATAACAAGGGGCTGTGGCATTTTAAGGACAATGCCTGTTTCTGTCCTCTCTTGAACGGTTACACGATGCTTTGGAAACGCAATACTGATATTATCAGGCTTGTTAAAACCCTTCATTCGGATTTCATCGGTTGCTTTTCCATTTATTCTTGTTATCATTCAACTATATTTTTTATGCCTTTATTATTTTTTTTTGTAAAAAAGCAAAGTATTTTAATGTTAGGTCAACATGCGAACAAAATAAAAAGACTACTCCTTATACCAACCCGCAGGCCTTATCGTAAAGGCAAGTTGTTCTTTAAATGGTATGACATAATCAAAAAGATCGCTGGTAAAAAGTTTTGCATTTTTAAATTGCAACCAATGTTTTCGCTCCATAGTTCCTAAAATCAGAAAATGTTCTTTGCTTACAGTCTTCCCTGTTATAGTGCCGGCTAAGTTACGGAGTTCGCTTTCTTTTGCGATAATCAGATCACAGGCAGGGCAATATTTAACTTCCTTGTTTATATTTAGAAAATTACCATCTTTTGTTCCTGTGTGCATGACCAGCACTATTTTTTTTACTTTAGTTTTCCCTTCGCATTTCGGGCATTTGGTAAATGCATATTCATCATAAGGATTTAACCAGAAATTATGCTTAGGAGGAAGTTTTAGCATTTCATTTTTTCTCATAAATATTTTATTGCTTTTTATTTCTCTTCTTACAAATTTCACCCCTCAATCCCCTCAATCCCCTCAATCTCTTCAATCCCCTCAATCCCTCAATCCCTCAATCCCTCAATCCCTCAATCCCCCCAATCCCCTCAATCCCCCCAATCCCCTCAATCCCCCCAATCCCCTCAATCCCCCCAATCCCCCTTACCGCTTCTCCACACAACCAAATCCCAAACTGTTTTTCTCTCCAAACCCTGTAGCATAGCCAAATTTAATAAGCTCTACCGGTGCTGTAATTTTAAAGTCAAACTCATAACCTCTTACTTTGGTTTGTTGTTGGGTGTTTGCTTTTATGGTAATTAATTTTGATTTTGCTTCGCTTACTATTTGAATTGCAGGAGGCTTGCCTGATAAATCTATTACCCTTTTTTCTTCTGTTCCATCTGTTGCTGCGAGGTATTTATTAAGCAGGTTATTTAATACCAACTGACCATATTCTTTTTCATCGGGAGAAACAAATCGTGCACTTAATTTAGTGCCAGAGCTGACAGGTTCAGAAATACAAATTGGAGAAATACACCGAAAAATGTCATTGCCTGTAAAAACAGGTTCAGGCAAACACTCTACAGAACTTATCAAAAAATCAACATTGCTCTTTTTATCTCCCAAGCCAAATTTCTGATTTCGAAAAACGCCCTCAATAAAATGCTGTACCGCTTTGTCAATATAAAAACTTATTACCAGCGAAGCTTTGTCTTCGAGCAGTTGCAGACGATCTTCAATAATTTTAAATTTACTAAAATTCAAACGTGAAAAAGTAAACAGCTTGAACTTTTTATTCTGAAAAGAATAACCGTGCGTATGCAGCCACTCAGCAAACTCAGCATTGCCAAAATGCAACATCTTGTAAATCCAGGCTGATAACTCATACTGGTAATTTATGGGTAGTGCTGTACCGTTTATTTTTTGTAATTCTAATTTTAATCGCATTTCATTTTGATTGTTTTTACTAATACGTAAAATTAAATAATTTATAACATACAATCTGTAATTGTTTCTATTCTTCCTTTTTACTTTCCCTTTCCATAATAGGAATTTCAAATACGACCGTTGTTCCTTTTCCCAGCTCGCTTTCAATGCTGATTTCTCCTTTTAAAAGGTCAACACAACGTTTTGTAATTGACAAGCCAAGCCCTGACCCTTTTATATCATTGACATTTCCGGCTCTGTGAAAAGGAGTAAAAATATATTTAAGATCTTCTTCTGGAATACCTATACCATTATCTTTAATTGAAAATTTAATAAAATCTTCTTTCTTCTTTTCGACTAATAAGTCAATAGGATTTCTATCAGAATATTTGACTCCATTTGAAATTAAATTTGTCAAAATATGACGCAATAAACTTTCATCTGTAAAGCCATCTGAAATAATATTTTCGAATCGTACACGAATATCAACATTAAAATCATTTACAGCTATTACATCACTTATAACCTGATTACATAATGCTTGAAAATTTATAGGGACACGATTTATGGGAATCTTACCTAAATCATCTTTACCAATAAGCGAAACACCATCTATTAATATATTTGCATAACGTAAAGAGCTATGTATTCGATTATACATTTCTATTCGTTTTATTTCATCCCATTTACTCCCAAATTTTTGCAAAAGCTGAACACTTGACGAAATACCCGCTAGTGGTGTTCTGAATTCATGAGACACAACTGTAATAAATTGTGATTTCACTCTGTTTAATTCTTTTTCTTTCTCAATAACATTTTGCTTATTGGTAATTTCAACTTCTAACAAATAATTTGTTTCTTTTAATTCCCGGGTACGCATAATTACTTTTCTCTCTAATTCTTCGTTGAGAGCTTGATATTCTTCGTTTAAAGCAAAATATTGCTCGTTTTTTTCTGTTAATTTATCGTTAAGTTTTGCATATTCATCATTTTTCGTAATTAGTTTTTTTTCTGCCTGTTCAATTGAAACGCCAAATTTATTTGAAAAACTCAGAATGATATAACTTAATGCGATCATAACAAAAATTAATAGCAATGCTGAAATTAATGTAGGATTACGAAAACTTAAAAAAATATTTGCAGTTAATATCCCATTTAAGGCAATATATGTAATTACAATGGGTAGAATTGTACACATCAACTGAATACCCACTTTTGTTTTTGTAAAAAGACTAAAAGGGTAAAAATCCAATTTCATCAAAGAAAAAATGACAATACCTGTTAAAAAGAAAAGGAATGATGCAAGGAATGATACAGGAATAACATTGCTTGCGTATAATAATGGAGCATTATACAAATAGCCCAGCAATAAAACAAAACCAGAAAGTACAATAATTAAACTCAGATTCCCTAAAAAAAAATTGTGTCTGGGACTTAAACCATTTGAATATAATAATAAAAATACACATATCAATATAAAAATACCTCCGGTTACAGGAGACATTTTTCCTACAGGCTGGTTATTCAGTACTTCCTTTGTTGAAATCAATAATTTTTCAAAATCTAAATTAAGTGTAAATACATAATTTGAGACATTTATTGAACAAAATAAAATAATTAAAACTAATATCCCTTTAGCCAAATAATAAACTCCCTTTTTATGCAATACCAATCTCAAAAAAATAAGGTATATACAAATCAGAATAAAGAATATTGCCGTCAAAGGAGCCATAGGCATATACGACTGAGAAAGCTCAATGATATGAATGGCTGCAAAAAACCATTGAATCAAATTGAATAATGAAATAATAAATACAGTAAAAACAATAATGTAATTCAATTTTGAAAACTTTACTGAACAATTATTCTCAGATGCTATAGTATTCATTTTTTATATTTGTTAATTTTATTTTTATTAAAAAATCTATAAGCTCAATTACAATAATAAAAAATCATTCCTTTTCATTAAGGAAATAGTACCACATTCTAAATTCTAATTTTTCGATTTTACATCTCCAAATCAAAACAAATAACAAAATTTCACAAGGTTAACAACAATCCTAAGCTCCTATATTGCAAATTTACCTATAATAAAAATGAATGCCATAAAATGTGAAGTAAATTTCTTCAATGTATGAAGAGATTTACTTCACATTTTAGAAAATCGAATCAAAAAATCTTACAGGAAAAACAAAGAATACACAAACAAAAATATTTGCTTACCTAAGTAAAATGGAGTGTTTTGATGATTGAAGAAAAATTAAATTAAATGCATTGCTCTTAAAAAGAATTATCAAATACTTCCTGAAAAATACAACGACAAAATAAAGAATAGTATTTCCTTACTTTTTCTTAGGTGTATTTTTTACCCAGCCAATATTTAAAACGCCTTTGCGACTATATACATAGGATTTCTTTTCATCGTCCCAAATAATTGGAGATTTCATTTCGTCTTTCATAAATTTCAGATAATTAAAAATACTTCTTTCTGAAATCTTAAAACGTTTTGCCAATTTAGACGGTGTGCCTGTCTTTTCAGAGCGAATCAGTTCATCAAGTTTGATGATACGTTTAAAATATAAAGATATTTGATGCATTCGGTTAATAATAAGTATTGCAAAAATACTATTTACAATGAGTTAAAATATTAAAAAACTGTTAAAATAGTTAAAATATGATATAATGCATTATTGCAGCATTTTTGTTGTTAAAAAAATAAAAGACTTAAGTACAAAAAAAAATCAAAACAACCCTTATTTATGAAACCGCCCCTAATAGATATTCAGTAAAATAGTAATTTTTCCATCACATAATTTTTCCTGATTGTTCATTTTTATAGAAATTTACACTTCTTTCTGCAAATTTCGTGATAAATAACCGCCTAATCCTATAAAAATCATATTTTCTTTTTTTCTGATAATCAGTAATTTAGAAAATAATTATATACCTTTTGACCACTTATGTTATTAATATAGTGATGGGGGAGGTAAAAAAACCAAACTGTAATTTTATTTCAGTATAAAAATTTTATTTTGAAAATTATGAACATGTTTAAAACTTACTTAGAAAAAATTGACCGGTTAAACTTGCTGATTCGGCGTCGTGCAACTGGTAATCCTAAACAATTAGCAGAAAAACTTGATATGTCTGAAAGAAGACTTTATCAATGCATAGATTTTCTGCGTAAAGAATTGAAGGCTCCAATCAAATACAATGAAATAATACAAACGTATTATTATTCTGAAAAAGGAGAAATAAAACTAAGATGGGAAGATTTTGAACCCCCAAAAGATTTAAAAAATAATAAATAGCAGCTATGAAAAAAAGAAAATTTCTAATTATGAAAATGAAAGCGTTTTCACTGACAGAACTATTAGTTGTTCTTGTAATCATGGGTATTTTAATTCTACTTGCCCTACCCGTCCTAATGCCATTAATTTCTAAGGCTAAAAGCACGGAGGCACAGGTTCAGTTAAACCATCTCTATACACTTGAAAAATCCTATTTTTATCTGAAATCAAAATATTCTACCAGTTTTGATGAAATAGGATTCGAACACGCAAAGCTGACTTCAGAAGGAGGAAATGCAAACTATAAAGTTGAAGTGATTGAAGCAAGCGCAACAAGTTTTAAAGCAAGGGCAACTGCTGTTACAGACTTTGATGGAGATGGCATTTTTAATGTCTGGGAAATTGATCATTCACAAAAACTAACAGAAGTAACCAAAGATTAGATACAATGGTAACTACAATTTTATTATTATTTGTTTTACTCTTTATATCCTATCAGGATTTCAGAATAAAGGCGATTTCATGGTGGACATGTCCGCTCCTGGTTGCGCTGCTGTTCTTGTATTCCTATCACACATTGCCCATTGCATCAATCTTAATTAATTTTGCTTACAATGTCCTTTTTATATGCTTCCTGATTTGTTCCTTGTTCCTGTTTTATTCTTTAAAAAATAAAAAAAATACCCGAATAATAAACAACAAAATCGGAGCAGGAGATATTTTATTTTTCTTTGCAATTGCTGTTGTTTTTTCTCCTGTTTTGTTCATCGTTTTTATAACTGGAAGCTCGCTGATAAGCCTGCTTGGATATTTTATTTTTTATTTCTTTAAAAGTCATAAAAATATTCAGATACCACTCGCCGGAATATTTTCACTGATACTGATTCCCATGATACTGATTGAAAAATTTGTACTGAGTAATGTGTCGCTATTTAATAATACATTTTTAGAAAACATGATTTTACAATTGTATGGAGGATAAAGATTATATTGTTTTAAACGGAGACATACAACAGCTTGTCAGCACGGCACAAGCCTGGCATTATTCTATTATTCCCAAAAACATTATCAATGGGACAGTTTGCCTGCTTATTGATGAAAATAAAAATCCTGAAGACGTTAAAGAAGAACTCGAAATTCTTCTTGGAAAAAATATTCTTCTGGAAAAATGTCCTTCTGCAATTATTCAGAAAACATTGGGAATCTATTATCGAAAAAACAAAACCAATGGAGAAAATCAGAAAAAAACACTTTCAGGTTACAAATCCGAAGACTTTGTATATAACTTGATTCGTGAAGCTGCTTCGTTTAAAAGCAGTGATATTCACATTGAAATTTACGAAGAAGAATGTCGCGTAAGACTCCGTATTGATGGGAAGCTGATAGAAAAATATAAATTAAAAAAAGAAGATTATCCTGCGCTTGTAAATAAAATAAAAATTCAAGCTAATCTCGACATTGCAGAAAAAAGACTACCTCAGGATGGCAGAATATTTTTTGCATCTGAAGATGAAAAATTCGATATCAGAGTTTCTATATTGCCTTCACTATACGGAGAAAAAATAGTATTGCGCCTGCTCAGCAAAGATGCTACTTCCATTGATATACATGAACTGGGGTTTTCGGAAGAACAACTGGGTGATTATTTTGAGGGTATTAAAAAACCACATGGTATTATACTAATCAGCGGACCCACCGGTTCCGGAAAAACAACAAGCTTGTACGCCACACTCAAAATACTTAACAATCCCAACACCAATATTCTCACAATTGAAGATCCTATTGAATACACACTTGAAGGGGTTAATCAGGTTCAATTAAAAGAAGCGATCGGACTTACCTTTGCCAGCGCATTACGTACATTTTTAAGACAAGACCCCGATATCATTATGCTCGGTGAAATAAGAGACAATGAAACTGCCCGCATGGCTATACGTGCCGCACTCACAGGGCATCTTGTTCTCTCAACAATACACACAAATTCTGCCTGGGGTACTGTATCCCGCCTCATAGATATGGAAGTGCCTCCATTCCTGCTTTCAGGCACACTAAATCTTACGGTTGCACAAAGACTTCTGCGCCTGCTTTGTCCTGCATGTAAAAAAAAGGAAGAACTCAGTAACGATATTTATCCTAAAACGTTTCTTCCTCCTGAATCCTTAACACACCACCATACCGCAACAGGCTGCGAAGAATGTTTTTACACAGGATATAAAGGAAGAAAGGCTGTTTACGAGGTCATTCCCATTGATTATACTTTATCTGAAAAAATAAAAAATGCAGAAATGGATGTTCAGGAATTATTAAAAAATAAAGGAATAAAACGATTGTCTGACCGGGCTTTTGACTTATTTAAAACAGGAATGACAAGCATGGATGAAATATACCCGATATTGATTAACACAATTTAAAATTATGACAAAATATAAAATAAAAATAATTTTTCTTTTTCTGACTTTCGTGTTTTTAATTACAAATGTTGCGTTTACGCAGGATCGCATCATAAAATTAGACAAGGAACTTAAAAATCTGGCAAAAACAAACCCCTCCCTTTTAGAAATGGTTGACGTCTCTGTTAGCGGCGTTTCAATACAGGAGTTTCTCAGAGGTGTTGCCAGCAATGTGAAAGTGAACATCAGCGTTGATCCATCGCTGCAAATTACAGTAGTGAACAATTTTTCTGATGTAATGATAATTGATATGCTTCTGTTTCTTGCAAAAGAACACGACCTCGAACTCTCCATCACGGGAAATATTATTTCAGTCAGCAAATACAATCCTCCTGTAAAAGAAACCCCGATACAAAAACCCCGGGAATTAATTATTAATTATAACAAAGATAAAGACCTTCTCAGCTACGAACTGAACAATGATAGCTTATCGAAAGTTACACGGGAAATAACAAAACAGTCTGATAAAAACATTGTATTAGGGACTTCTATAACAGGAAAAACAGTCAATGGTTTTGCGCAAAATATGAGTTTTGAAAAAGGAATTGAAATGCTTGCCTATTCGAACGACCTGCTTTTTATAAAAAATGAAGAAGGCATATACATGCTTGATAAACCGGAACCAACAAAAAATAATAATCAGGGAAATAATGCTAATCAAAATTTTAAAACCACAAAAAAAGAAACAAAAAGTAAGGACACTGCTCTGACTGTCATAATGCAAGGACCAGACAGCATTTTGGTTAAAGGGCAAAGTGTACAGATAGCAGATGTAGTTAAAGAAGTTTCTGAAAAACAAGGAGTGAATTTTTGTTTAATTTCTGAAATTAAAGGAAAAACAAATATCAATTTTAGCGGAATAACTTATGAGGATATTCTGAATAATTTGTTTAGCGGAACAGATTATACTTTTAAAAAACAAAATGATATTTACCTTATTGGAGAAACAAAAGCTTTCGCACTAAAATCTTTCAAAGTAATACAATTGCAAAACCGTATGGTAGATAAAATAGCAGAAGTTATACCTGCAGAATACAAAAAAGATGTTGAAGTAAAAGAATTTGTAGAATTAAATAGCCTTCTCGTGACCGGACAGGCAACAAAAATTGCTGGAGTAGAAGATTTTATCAGAAATATAGACAAGGTTGTTCCTGTAGTCTTAATTGAAGTAATGATTGCAGATGTTACTAAGAAAAAAACTTTTTCAGCAGGTGTTAATTTCGGCTTGGGTGATAACAGTTCTCAGAAAACACAGGGATCATTATTCCCTACTCTTGATATGAGATTCAGCACAAATACCATCAACAATCTTATAAATTCTTTTAATGGTTTTGGCTGGTTCAACATAGGCAAAGTAACCCCCGGTTTCTATCTTAGCATAAAAGCACTTGAAGAAAATGGAATTCTCCGATTACGTTCAACTCCTAAACTTGCTACATTAAACGGTCACGAAGCAAAACTCACAATTGGGAATACAGAATATTACGTTGAAGAACAAAACAATGTTGTAGGCACTCAAAACCCACAAAATATTACTACACGAACATATAAGCCAGTACAGGCTAATCTTTCTGTTACAATAAAACCTTATGTTTCCGGCGATCAGCAGGTAACCCTCGACATAAAAGTTACACAATCAAGTTTCACCGCTAGAATATCAGAAAGCGCTCCTCCCGGACAGGTTACACGAAATTTTGAATCACTCATACGGGTAAAAAATGAAGAAATGGTTTTGCTCGGCGGACTTGAAGAACAATCCAATTCAGACACAGGATCGGGTGTTCCCTTTTTATCAAGAATTCCTGTAATCAAATGGCTGTTTAGCAGCAGAACGAAGGAGAAAAAAAATTCAAGACTCAACATTTTTATTAAACCAACCATTATTTATTAAATTCTATTCAATGTTTGAAAGTCTGAAAAATACAAGATTAATCAGGGGATCACAGATACTGGGATTACAGGCTTATTCATTACCAGATGGTAATTATGAATATGATTTTGTATTGCTTAAAAAGAAAAAAAACAAATTAATCATTGATAAAAAAGCATCCGGAATTACAGACCTGAAGAATGCCCTTTCACAAATCCCCACAGGTATTCCCGTTTATCTTATCATTGACGGAAAAGGAGTAATTCATAAAAAAATAAATTTGCTTAATAAAGAAAATGAAAGCTCTATACTCAGCCAAATTTTACCCAATGCAAACCCTGACGAATTCTTTCTTCAACTTACACACGCAGGATCGCTCAAATTTGTTTCGCTGGTTCGCATTAAAATTATTTCAGAATTAATAGCATTATTGAAAGAATGTAATTTTCAAATTGTGGATGTAAGTCTGGGACCATTTGGGATTAACAGGATTTACCTTTTTCTTGAAAATAAAAACCTCATTGATGCCGGTGGATACCAACTATTTTTCGAGAATGGTTCTGTTTCAGATTTTCTGAAAAAAGAAAACAGAAATACCAATCATGAATATTTAATCGGTAATGAAAAACTCGATGAAAAATATCTTGTTTCTTTTGCCGGTGGCTTTGCATATCTTTTTCCAGATGAGAACAAACCCGCAACACATCCCCTGCTCCTCGAAACGGCAAATGAATATTATCATAAAAAAATATTTCTGCTCGCCGGAAAAACCATTCTAGCTTTTTTCTTTCTCTTGTTTCTGATTAATTTTTTACTCTACAGCCATTTTGATAAAAAGCACAATGAGTATTCTGCCCGCGCTTCACAAAACGCTGAATTACTAAACAGACTTGATACTCTTACCCGGGAACTGAAACAAAAAGAAGCATTTCTCTTGGAAAGCGGCTTATTAAGTCCATCCCGGCTTTCATATTTCGCAGACAGAATCGCATTGAACCTTCCGGAAAAAATAATACTTACACAACTTAATATTAACGGTCTTGAAAAAAAACTAAAAAATGAAACCGCTCCCGAATTCCTGTTGCAAACAATTCATGTATCAGGCTATTCTTCCAACAGTACTTTGTTAAACGATTGGGTTAAAACGCTGAATAAAGAAAAATGGGTGCAAAAAATTCTTGTCCTGAATTACAATCAGGAAAATGCAAACAGTCCCGGAAAATTTAAAATAGAAATAAAAACATACCCTGAAAATGTTTAAAAATCTTACATACAAAAAGAAAATAAAGTACCTTTTGTTCGGGTCTGTATTGTTTCTGTTTCTCAGCTATTTTATTTCGCTGAATAAAACTATTGACCTCATGTTCTCCTGTGCTGAAAAAAAAGAAATTCTCATTTCTGTAAGTAATGCTCCTGAAAAAATTCAAAGCATCATGAACCGACTCGGAACAATAGAACAATCAATAGGCAGCAATGCAAAAAACGACGCAGGATTTCAGGAAAAACTTCTCGGAAAAATAAGCTCTTACTGCCAGGAACAAAAAATAATTCTTAGGGAATTTCCGCAAACCCACTGGTACGAACAACAAGACTACACAGTAGAAACATACACCGTGGTTCTGGAAGGAAGCTATATTAAACTACTAAAACTTTTAAACATGCTGGAATCTGAACACTATGGAAAAATTACCTCTGTGAAATTCGAATCACAAAAGGATTACATATCCAACATAACAAAACTTACAGCTACTATTTATTTACAAAATATTAAAAATAACAAAAAACATGAAAGCTAAATTTATTAATCCGTTACTGGCTGTTACGATTACAGCTTTATCTATTATTGCAGGTTGCAAAGACATTATCGAAACCGATCTGACGGAGGAACGCATCAACATCATTGTTCCATCAAACAATCTGCACACAAATCTGCTGGCACATACGTTCAGTTGGGATAAAGTTGATCAAGCTATTAAATATCATTTTCAAATGATAAGCCCTGATTTCAGCAATGCAGAAATTCTGGTGGCAGACAGCAACCTTACAGGAACAAAAATTCAACTCACACTAAGCCCCGGAACTTACCAATGGCGTGTAAAAGCTTTCAACAATTCAAGCAGTACAAACTATGTTACATATACTCTTACTATTGACAGTACTGCAAGCTTAGCCGGTCAGCAAATAGCACTTGTATCTCCGGCAAATAATTATGCCACAACAACCCAAAAGATATTATTCCATTGGTACAAATTGTACAATGCAGATGACTACCGGTTTGAAATTAGAAATCCGGACTGGGCAGGCGGATTAGTTATTAACCCTCAGATTACGCAACACGACACAATCACATTTACTCTTGATGAAGGCGTTTACGAATGGGGTGTTCAAGGGCATAATGCTGTATCCAACTCTTCTTTTGTTACAAGAAAATTATACATTGACCTTACTGCCCCATCTCTTCCTGTGCTGCTTTATCCCTCCGTAAATGCAAGCATTCAGGACTCTGTACTTAGCAACTCAACGCTGATTTTCACCTGGCAAAGAGAAACCACTAATGGCTCTCCTGTTAAAGACAGTTTGTATCTGGCAAGCGACTCCCTGTTTACCCCTACCGGTATCAAAACTACTGCATACCTTACGGATACTTCTTTTTCTTATGTAATGACAACATCGGGAACCTATTATTGGAAAATACGATCCATAGATGCTGCGGGTAATAAAAGCGCATACACAAGCACCAGAAGGTTTACCTATGTAAAACCCTGACAAAAATGAAAAATAAAAAACTTCGGTATATTTTACTACCCTTAGTGCTTATCGTTTGGGGACTCGTATTCTACAAAGTTTATGAATATGTGAAAGAAGACCCTCTGCCAATAAATGAACAAATAAAAAAAAACAGTAAAAAAACCCATTTGAACACAAGGGACACGATACTTCTTGTTGCTGATTACCGGGATCCATTTCTGGGAAAGATAATCCATCAGATTTCTTTCGAAACCAGTAACGAAGTAACAAATAGAATTTATGAAAAAAAATCCTCCTCAGGCGGAGAAAAAGAAAATCTTAAAATTAAGCAGGAGAATAAAGCGATAACAAAAACAAATAATTGGCCAACGGTTATTTATTCCGGAATCATTATCAATCAAAAAAATTCAAAGAAAACAGCACTTCTGAAAATAAATAATAAAGAAAAAATGGTTTCCGAAGGTGAAATTATTGATGATATGAAAATCGAAAAAATATATCCGGATTCCTTAATCCTGAAATTAAATGACGGCTACAGAAATGTCTTGAAAAACTCAGTTAGTCCGAAAAAATAATACAAATGAATCAATTAAAATTATATATGAGATATACAGCTTTCATTCTGGGAATACTTATCCTGATGAATATAGAGGGAATTGCGCAAAAAAATCTTTTCTCCAAAAACAAAAGAGAGGTTACGGTTACCTATCCTGATTCAACCGTTAAAGCAGAAATCCGTACTAAGAAAAAAAGAATATCCTGTAAAGATGCTGTTGAATATTACTGGTTTTTTTCAGACCAGATTCATAAAAATCTTGGAAGCTATACAGGAAATCTTTTATACGGAAATTATCAGGTTTTTTCATTAGATAAAAAACTAATCACAGAAGGCTGTTTTCATAAAGGCGTAAAAAACGGAAATTGGAAAAAATGGAATCCAAAAACGGGATACTGTATTTCTGAAAACTGGAAAAACGGAAAAAAAAATGGATACACCACTACATTTTCTAATGAGGGTAAAATCGTAAGTAAGGTTCAATATAAAAACGGACTCAGGCATGGCACAGCAACTTATTTCCAGAATGATTCTATTATTAAAAAAATATACCGTCATGACAAAATTTACGAACCTGCTCCAAAACAAAAAAAGACAAATTGTTTCAAAAAACTGATAACTAAAATCAAAACAAAAAAACAAGATGCTCCGGAAAAAAAAGAAAAAAACAATCCTGGTTTTCTAAAAAAACTGAAAGAAAAACTATTCCGGAAAAAAACTGAAACAGATTCCAAATCAACAAACCATTCCTAAAATCGAAAAACAATGCTACGAGCCGGCGCACTCTTATATGCAGTTTTTCTGGTATTCATCATTTCAATGATCAGTGGATTTATGATGCTTTCTGCTTTCCATTTCAAACGCTATGCAGACGATGCAGAAATTAAAGAAGGCTTAATCAGGGATGTTCATTCTGCTCTTGAACTTGAACTTTGTAGCGCTCAGCCTTTGGGTGCAGATGGAAAAAAAACGATTGATTTGTATGACGATGGTGTTTCTATTGTTACTATTGATAAGCGTACCTGGGGCCTTTATGAAATTATCCATGCTACATCAAATAGAAATTTTTTTAGCTTTTCTAAAACAGCTCTTACAGGAGAACAAATGCCACCTGATGAGAAAACCGCTCTATTTTTGGCAGATCATAATAATTACCTGTCACTTTGCGGTAAAACAAAAATCAAAGGCACATGCTATCTGCCTGCTCTTGGTCCTCGCAGAGCTTATATTGAAGGGCAAAGCTTTATCGGAAACAAACTGGTTGATGGAGAAATCAAAACAGCGCAAAACAATCTACCTCCTCTCAACAAAAAAATAATAGATGATAACACAGCATACATGAATGGCAATGTAAACAATAAAGACAGCCTGCGCCTTTTCAGTGATTTTTTAAGAAAAGACAGCATCATTTGTTCCTTCAACGAACGCACACTGATTCTCTTTGCTCAGGAAGATATCCACATTGACAATAAAATTATCAGCGGAAATATTATCCTGAGGTGTAACGGAAACGTAACACTCCTCCCCCATGCCCGAATAGATAATATTCTTATTTATGGTCAGTCTATTTGTGTTAAAAAAGGATTTAATGGAAATGCACAATTGTTTGCGCAGGATTCTCTCATCATAGAAGAAGATTGTAAATTAAATTTTCCAAGCGCGGTTGTACTTTTTGACAAAAAAAAGGATTCTAAAAAATCATTCATTCGTATTGATAAAGATTCTGAAATATTCGGGCTTGTTCTCCTGTATAAAGAAACATCCACGCAAAACAGTCGGGCAGTATTGAAGATAGAGACGGATGCTCTTGTTCATGGACAGGTTTACTGCAACGATCTCATGGAACATAAAGGAACTATTCATGGCAGCCTCTTTTGCGAAAAATTTATTCTGTCAACTCCTTCGTCTGTTTATGAAAATCATCTGCTGAATGCCACAATTGATGTATCTGAACTATCTCCTTACTACACAGGATCGAGTATTATGAACGAACATAAATCCAAAAACATCATCAAATGGTTGAACTGAATAAAAAGCTGCATGCATCCACACTCATTGAAGTGCTTATTGCCATGGTAATTATTGTTGTGGTTTTCGGTATTGCAAACATGATATTTCTGAATATTCAAAAATCAACAAATACCGGAATTAAAATAGCAGCAAGCCTTGAGCTTGACAAAATAGCAGCAGAAACACACAGGAATTTTACATACATGGATGAAGAATACAAACTGGATCGCTTTACAATTATTAAAAAAGTAAGCAATTATAATAAAGCTGAAGAATTACGTCAACTCAACTTTGAGGTACTCGATGCAGAAGGAAAAATAATTCTTGAAAGAAAAGAACTTATTCGCATAAGATCAATCGCTAATAAACATCGTGTCCCTTAAAAAAGAATACACATTAAAAAACATCCGGAAATCTTTCAGAATGGTTAATAATCTCAAAATAATAACAGGAAAAAAAATAAAAGCTTTTACCATGATGGAGCTGCTTGTTACCATTGTTATCAGCTCCCTTGTTATTGGTTTTGCCCTGGGAGTGTATTTTCATCTGAATAATTACTATTTAAAAGGTCATTCCAAATTTACTGAAGTGAATGAAGTAATAAGCCTCTATTCTCTTATGAATACGGATATGGAAAATGCCAGAGAAATGTATGTACTATCAGACAGAATCAATTTTGCAGGAATAAACACTTCTATTTGCTACAAATTTTACAATGAATACATAGTCAGAGAACAACAATTTTCAACAGACACATTTTTTATTATTGTTACAAACCTGCAAGATGAAAAGATAGACCCATACTCTGATCTTTCCGGGCAAGTAACATTTATTGCTGAAAAAGAAAAAGAGCAATATCCTTTTACGCTTAAAAAAAAATACGCAAGCGAGGTATATTTTAATTTATCCCTGAAAAAGAAATGAGCATAGATATTAAAAATATTAAAAAAACAAAGAAGAAAGAAAAGGCAAAGCCTGCAGGAAAGTCCGTGCTCGATTTTATGAACCGCGACATTGCTCTTTTTGGTTCCGGTCTTTCAGATAAAACAAAGGAACGATTGTATTCAGATCTTCATATACTGCTTTCTTCCGGCATAGATATTAAAACGGCTTTGGAGCTGATTGTAGAAGACCAAAAGAAAAAAAAAGACAAAATTCTTTTTGACACAGTAAGTAAAAAAGTGATAGGAGGCAACAGTCTTTCTGATGCCTTACAAGACACAGGAAAAATAACCGCTTATGAATATTTCAGCCTTAAAATCGGTGAAGAAAGCGGGAAAATAAATGAGGTACTACTGGAACTTGCTGCATTTTTTACCCGGAAAATAAAACAGAAACGACAACTTGTCAATGCCTTCTCCTACCCTGTGCTTGTACTTTTAACAGCAATAACCGCTGTAACCTTCATGATGAAATTTGTGGTTCCCATGTTTAAAGATGTGTTTGCACGTTTTCAAGGGAAATTGCCATATATAACAGAACTGATTATTCAAATTTCTGAATGGTTCTCTTCTTATTTCTGGTATGCTTTTCTTTGTTTCGCTGGTATGCTTTTCCTGCTTTACAGTCAGAAAAAAAAACTATGGTTTCGTAAAATTTTTTCTTCACTGCTGATGCGACTCCCTCTGGCCGGACCAATTGTAAAAAAGGTATATATCGTTCGTTTTTGCCAGGCAATGGCTTTGCTTATTGGCTCGCGCACTCCCATGTTAAAAGCCATTCAGCTTGTAAAAAATATGATTGGATTTTATCCTTTTGAAAAAGCGCTTGAAAAAATAGATCAAGATATACTTCATGGGAAAGACCTGCACCAAAGCATGAAGCAATTTGCACTTTTTGATAAACGAATGATATCCCTCATTCGTGTGGCAGAAGAAGTAAACCAGCTTGATAAAATTTTTGAACGACTCAACAAACAATACTCCGAAGAACTGGAGCACCAGATAAGCATTATGGCAAGCCTTCTGGAACCCCTGATGATTATACTTGTAGGCGTGCTTGTAGGCACTATTTTGGTTTCAATGTACCTGCCGCTATTCCAGTTGAGTTCTTCGATATATTAAAGCCTCAATAGGGATAATCAATGAGATTGCTGTGAGATAGTATCATCCCATTCGGTCTTATATTTTTTAAGCATTTCCCTTAATTGTATATTCGTATAACATTGTTTAAAAAAAACATCCAATTCCATACTGATCCTTAATTCTCTTGCCAAGTCCTCCTCGACAAGTAAACGTGCTTCAAATTCTGCCTTTTTCTGAAGCGACATGTCATTGTTAATATATTTTTCTATTAAAATGAAATCGGATTTTTTCATAGCTATTAATAATTTTTTTGTTGACCTCTTTTAGCAAATGATCCTCTCGCTTCATACAAAAAAAGCGTGGACTTAACTTATTTGCAACTGAGGTACTGGAACACCCATGAAACAAAATAAATTAAGCCCACGCCAATCGTGAGCATTAACTTAATATTCTTTGTTTCACTTAAAATTTCCAGTTTCCAGTTACAAGAATAAAAAGCTATAGCTTTCTATTTTTTATATTCTAATGCTTATATATATGCTGAACCCTCCTTTTTTAATGAATACACAAAAATACAGAATAAAATACAATTTGAATGAATTAATGAAAATATTTTTTGATTTTTAGGCTGGCTGATGGGGGTTTGATTCAATATTTCTCTCAGGTTACCCCCTTGCTTGTCTCCGAATAGACTAAGGTATCCGGGTTTCTAATGCTGTCTTTATCATTTCGACACCTCTTCAACAGTTTGCTCCCACACATTCTCGCTTAAATGTCCACCGGACATTTACCGTGTTCAGCTCTTATACGCTCATCTGATCCTGTCATGCAGAACCTTTCCCCTATTCCGCTCAACACCTTATCCCTTAGGATAAAGCACCGTAGGGCGATTTGACAGGTTTTCCTGATACTCCCTGTCGGTGGTTCAATTCTTTGATTCCTCCTTACTTACTGATGTCTGTGAGGCTTCCTTATTTGCCCATTTTTATAGGGATAAATCTCGTTTCGTTTCAATCTCTAAGATACCCTCAAAGCCCACCATCTTGAAAACAGCATGCAAAGTAAAACGCAAGTGTTTCTCTTTGCTTCTTGGTACACTTAGTTCTTAATGCAACGGACTGTAAAGCCGCATTCTTTATTATAGTATTCCCTGTGTATAGATCCGCCCAGAGAACGCCCCCAGCCATTGGTGCAATCACCGCTATACTCTGTTGACGACCACATATAACACGAATTTAAATAATAGGACCAGCCTCCACCAGAATCGCGACCACCACTAGGAATAGCGGTAAAACCACTGCTGTTAGTTGCTTCGGAAAAAAGGTTATCCCAATAGGGGGAACAGGCTTCTCTCATTAATTCACCGGCAGTAGTACTTTCGATTGTAGCCAGTTGCGCGGATGGGTCTAAAGTCAAAACCAAAGTGTGCCATTCTGTATTACTTGGGACATGCCAGCCTGTAGGACAAATACCCGAAGAGCTGGATGCTGCCCACCAATTATATAACTGGCCAAAGGTATCAGCATTCGCTGGAATATTTTTTGGGTCACAATATGCAGCAATCGTTAAATAGCTCCATGAATTCTGGTCTGGTACAAAATTTATGCTGCCTCCCGTGCAATATTTTGTAGTTTTCAGGTTTTCTGCCATCCAGGTTTGTGAGCCTATCTGTACAACCGGGTAACTGTTATTATCTCCATCAATACATGAAACAAAGGTAAAGTTAATGTTCTGGTTTGCCGTGGGAATTAATGTGCGTACCGTGCTATGTACACCTGAAAATCCGGTAAACTTAAGTAAATCTCCCATGTTATACTGCATATGTATAATTGAAGACGTGCCTTTAACGTCATGCTGCTTTTTAGTATTCCAGATATCTGTGTTACTTTGTTTCTCACTTTTTGTGTTCAAGGTTTCATACGTAATATCCGCAGTTCCAGGCATCCTGCGGTTGCTAATTATTTTTCCGGTATACGAAAAAGCATCGGAATATACCTGCACAGCATAAGCCCCGCTGCCTAGCCCTTTAACCTGATATCGGTGATACCCCTGAGACAGGTTATTTCGCGTTTTAATAATTACTTTCCCCGTGATATCAGAAATCACAAGACTCACCAAGCCCGAAACCTTTGATTCAAATTCAACAAAACAATTTTCTGTTACAGGGTTGGGATAAATTAATAATCTACTATTGCTGCCAGAAGCTATATTATTTATTCCTACAATACCATCAAGAACAAGAATATCTCCACCGTTAAGAACCGTGCTGGTACATTGGGTCAAATTATCAACCCTTATACTATCAACAGTTGTACTTGCTCCTGAACCTGAAAAAGTAAGCTCATTGTTTTGTGCCGGCAAACCGGTAACAACAACGTCATCAATGTGACAATTATAGCCATATTCAGAATTGAAAAGGAAAGCGATGTAAAGTGTTTCCTGACTTGCTGCACCTGAAGGCAATACAAAAGTTTTGTCTTTCCATCCTGCAGTTGGAGTGTTGCGTTGGTAGAATGCGGCATTTGTCCATGTAGTACCGTCAGTCGACCATTGAAGAGTAACTCCTTCGCCGGTGTATACGCCCCCTGAGGGACTTTCGTACCACGCAAAATTAACAGTAATTGTATAATAATTGATTGTAGAAAAACTTGTGCTTTGTTGTAGCCTTATTTCTGCAAGATTAGCGCAATAATAAGAATTAAAGTTTACAAATCGGGTACCTTCATCAGGTGCTGATACTGTTGGGTTAGTGCTACTTGTTACATAGGTGATAGTTGGATCGGTACCAGGATCATTCACAACAGTAGTAGCCCAACTCGAAGGGTTAGTTGTTCCGTTAAATCCCTGTGTAACCAATGTGGTTTGGGCATTAGTATCAAAGGCAATTAAAATTAAAATCAGAAAGGTTAAGGATAGTATCAGATTTTTCATAGATTTTGTTATTAGATATACAGAACTAAACAATAAATATTTAAATAAAAAAAATTTAGTGGACTTCTAAAAATTAAAATTTTGGTTTGTTTTTATTTGTTAAACGAATATTCTATACCGCTGGTTGGTTTTGCACCCTTGCCTGAATATTACGAATACCATATATAAACTACTGATGCTCCACCAACTAAAATCCAAAGATAAAAAATTATACTGTAATTTCATTGCAGTTTGTTATTTTTTTTCAGTTAAAAATAATTAATTTTTCGCACGCAGAAATAATTACTTGTACTTGCAGAAAACTAAAAACGCCAAGCTGTAAGACTGGCTTTTATCTTTACGATCTTTCCGGATATCTCCGCTAATGCGGGACAAGCCGGAAAATCTATCCCGTTTTATCGTGGATGGTGCAGGGCGTTTTTTGTTTGTTTTCTTAACTATGCACTTAACTATTATTTCTTTTTTGAAAGCCCTTTTATCACCTTTTGAATTAGTTCATTTCCATTATAAACCGTATCTGGATTAACTTGTTTCGTAACTTCAAAACCACCTAAAATTACATAATAACACATGCCTTTTAACAATTTACTTAATTTTGTTTGTACTTCTGGCGGAAGACCTTCATGATGAAAAATTAAGGTTGAACCTAAAACTCTTTGTATATTTTTTGCGCCATTTACATGAAGTATTTCAATTATTTTTTCAATTGGATCTACTTCTTCTTTAATTCTATCATAAGATAAAACATAATTTGACATAAGCATTTATTTTAGTTTAACATTTATTTTCGTAACACTTTTTGTTTTCGTTAAAGTTTACCTAGCGTTTATGTTTGTTTTTATTTGCAGCTTATCGCACGGATTGCAAATCCGCGCTAGCGGGGAAAGTTTATCCTGGAATGTCGTAGAATGTGCACCGCATTACAAATGAGCGCTAGCTGGGCAAAATATTTTCATTGGCCATGAAATTCTTTTTTTAAATCCAATGGATTTATATCAGATTCAATTAGCATATAAAATTTTGTACCATCTACTCTAAAAAACAAACTATTAGTTAACAATTTTTTTGGAGTGTCTTCTATTACATTATTCATAAATAAATTGGTCAAATTATTATAAATTTTAATTCTTTCACCTGCAATAATATATTTAATTAAATATTCTCTAAGCGTTTTATCAAATACAGCTAAATCTTCACCTGTTTTTTTAATAAAATCATTATTGGTGAAAACCAATTTTTCCTGAATATTATTTGAGTCATTTTTATAGATAAATTCCAAATAATATTGGTATTTTAATAATGATTCATCAAAATATTCTTTTAGGTAAATATTTAGAGAATTGTTAATACGATAATAATGCTTTAATAGAAAAAATTCATTGATAACTTTAGTATATAAACTTAATCCATCTATAATAAATGTCAGACTATCATATTTTGTTGTAATTGCAATAGATATAGGTTTATTTATTACAATTGTATTATTTATAGTGTATTTTTTTTTTAGTTTTGAAACAGGAAAACAACCTGAACTAAAAAAGGTAATTGAACTAAATAAAACAATATAGACAATATACTTGCAATACATAAAGAGTTAAGTATAATAAATTTATCACTAGCTATCTCCCCTCAGTACCCATAATTAGAGGTTTTTCAAAAGTAACTTGCTCTTGTGATTCTGTTCTTACAGGTGATTTTGAGCGTCCAAAAGATTTAGAATTTAAACCTTTAAATGATGGTTTTGACTCTCCTTTATAGCTTTTTGACTCAAAAGATTCTTTCCAACTATTAGATTCAATATTTACTTCTCCTTTACTTAACCAAGGTACTAAAGAAGGTAATCCAACTTTTTTACCAAATTTACTTCGATACTCTTCTCTTGCAGAATAATGGGCATTATATGTCTGCTTCTCTGCAAACCAATAGGTCAAAAATGGATTTTCATCAAGAGCTATTTGCTTCGGGTCAAGATGCCAAGACTCATGAACTCCGACTGCATTTAAATATTCTTCCTCATTCAAATAACCATCCCCATCGTTAACAGATTTTTTATATGGTGTAAAATTTATTGTTGCTCCGTCATAAAAACCATTTTTTCGATTTCCTTTATCACTTGTTTCATCAGTATGACCAGTCGAATTATCATTAAGGTCATTAAATGTAAATTTAATTTTTGTATACATATTGTCCATTGCCATAAAAGCTTCTTCTCCTTGAGACGTTTTCAACATGGCATTCCCTACTCTTTTAACCTCATCTGTCGCATTTGCTGACCAAACAATCTTTCCATTTCTTTTCTCAAATGTAATACGATTACCATTCGCATCAACAATTTCCCTACCACCAGCATCTTTAAAAACAATTGGATTATTAGCACAAAAATTATACGGGCTTAAACTAGGATATTTACCAGCCAAAGGGTCAATAGCCCACCATCTACCAATTCTGCAATCATATTCTCTAGCACCGAAGTCTAAATTCGCTCCAGTTACCCCAGCAATCTCATCATCCTTTTCCTGACCATTAAAGCCGAACCTGTACTCTGTAGAGTTGTAATTTCTACCAGGCATCAACATACCGAAGACTTGATAATCTGCTCTACTTTTTTTCGCCTCTCACTACATCAATCAGCCTTTTTCAAAGAACATTTTTTTCTTATTTACTGGTGTAAAACTATCAATAATATTCTATGTAAACAAATTATTTAGATGTGATTATTTTTCTTTTCAATTGAAAAATTTTCAGATGAAAAAAAAATATTACACCCTTCATGACTTTAACATAATGTGGTATTATAGGAGCAATCCACAAGATTTATTTTTTCCCTTTTGTCTTGCTTTTTTCCCAATCCTGCACCCACAAAGCAAGAACAAAAAAAAAGTGTTTCCTGTCCTATAATGACATTATGTTAAGCAAGTTCTCCTTACAGTCCGCTCCTTGCACGCATTCCGGTTGTAATGTTTTTTTAAAGATTTTTTCCCTTTTAAAATTGAAGACAAAAGGGAAAAAATAATTTTATATTTTATGATGATTATGATAATGATGTGCTGTTAAAACGGGCAATAACCATCAAAAGATTTTTCGTGTGTCGCTTGGTTATTCTCGTTTTAATGGCATTTTTCTTTTTTGTCTTTAGGGGTGGTGGTCGGGGTTTTGTTGGTGGATTTATTAAATTCAGCAAGTGCAACAATCTTTCTTTGTTGCTCTTGCTACCTTATTCGGCGGTAAACAGTTTTTTGTTTTTTTTCTTTTCAATTGAAAAAAAATAAAATGCTGGTTGCCTGTGTTGGCGTGTGTTTGGGTGTGGCTATTTAGGTTTATCCCGTAACGAAGTGGAGACATAGGAGCAGTTATAGGACTGCCGAATTAAATTCATTTATACCGCTAAAAAGTAGGCTGCTTCTATAACACCGTCTTATGTTAAATAGCTTTGGGCTTAAAATTTTATGGCGTGATTTTTTGCGGTGTGGCGCAATGGATTTGCAAAAAGCATGACAGAAAATTTTATGCAGAAGGGTTGGGCGTGTTTGCTGTGTGTCTTTATATGTGGGCGTTTGCTGGTGGCGTGTGTCGTGCAAAAAAAGACAGAGAAAGTTTTGCAGTAGTCATTATTAAACAATTTATTATCATTCTGCAAAACGACTGGATTTTTTTGCGAAGGGTCTGACGTGCCTATATTGCTCATTTTAACTGCCCTTGTCTGTTGTCGGTGCTTCGTGTGGTGGTGTTACTTTTTTATATTTTCGTGTTACTTTATTGGATGGTGTAAATTGATTGCTTGTTTTAATTGTTCTACATTGGTTTGTTTGTATTGTTCTGTAGTGCTTGTGTATTTGTGTCCTGCAAAGCTTTGTACTATTCTTAAATCGTGTCCTTGTTTTAATAAATTTGATATTACACTTTGTCGGATTGTGGTTGCATTTATTTTTCTACCAGGTAATTTATTTCTATAACTTTTTGTAACGTGTTTTGTTATGTCTTCCGATTGCATGGGGTTTCCAGTGATGCCAAGTAATAAATTTTGTGGTTCTTCTTTTTTGTTTTTTAGTAGTTTTGGTCTTATTTCATAAATGTATTGATAAAACAACATTATTTGATTTGGTTTTAATTGTAATTCTCTGCTGTTGCTCTTTGCTGTTGGTTTTATATAGATTGTTCCTTGTTGTAAATTAATATCGTTTAAAGTAATTTGTTCTATTTCTGTGGGGTGCAATGCCTGATAAATCAATAAACTCATTAATACTTTATTCCTGTATTCTGATTTGTTGTATCTTTCTTTTCTGTATAA
>Ga0154551_1027_pt1 | contig 34066 bp, 15 predicted proteins | sample RifGroF2_FD_105694 | JGI IMG/M metagenome (GOLD analysis project Ga0154551, IMG submission 105694) | Bacteroidetes bacterium GWF2_35_48
TATGATGGAGTTCCACCATTCACTGGTGTTGCAGTAAATGTAACATTTGTCCCATCGCAAATTGTTGTGGCATCAGCAGCTATGGTTACACTAACAGGAAGGTTTGAATTTACAGTCATTGTAACAGTATTTGAGGTAGCCGGATTTCCTGTTGTACAAATTGCATCAGAGGTAAGCACGCAATAAATTTCATCTGCATCTGAAAACGATGTATTAGAATATGCGTCGCTATTTGTCCCGACTGTTGCGCCATTCAAATACCACTGGTATTGAGGATTTGCGCCACTATTGGTTGGTGTTGCTGTAAATGTAACATTTGTGCCATCGCAGATAGTTGTGGCATCTGCAGAAATACTTACGCTGACAGGAAGATTTGGATTCACCGTCATTGTAACAGTATTTGATGTTGCAGGACTGCCTGTCGCACAGGTCGCATCAGATGTCAATACGCAATATACTTCATCATTATCTGTTAGTGTGGCACTGGAATAAATGTTACTATTTGTTCCAATTGTGCTACCGTTCAAATACCATTGGTATGATGGAGTTCCACCATTCACTGGTGTTGCAGTAAATGTAACATTTGTCCCATCGCAAATTGTTGTGGCATCAGCAGCTATGGTTACACTAACAGGAAGGTTTGAATTTACAGTCATTGTAACAGTATTTGAGGTAGCCGGATTTCCTGTTGTACAAATTGCATCAGAGGTAAGCACGCAATAAATTTCATCTGCATCTGAAAGCGATGTATTAGAATATGCGTCGCTATTTGTCCCGACTGTTGCGCCATTCAAATACCACTGGTATTGAGGATTTGCGCCACTATTGGTTGGTGTTGCTGTAAATGTAACATTTGTGCCATCGCAAATAGGATTGTTATCTGGCGCAATAGTTAGGCTGACAGGATTTATAACTGTCGGTTTAACTACAACGCTTTTACATTCCGTAATGCCACAAGTACCTTCTGCACGCACATAAAATGTAGTAGTTCCGGAAACACTTTGAATTAGAGTATTTCCTGTTCCTATATGCGTTGTTCCGCATCCGTCTGTGTACCATTCCCATGATGCACCTGTTCCAAGAGATCCACCATGCACCGTCAGTGTTACAGATTCTCCATCGCAAACGGTTAATGGGCTATATGTGGCAGAATCAGCAGCAACAGAGGGCACACAACTGAATAATGCAAAAGGAGTTTCTGTATAATCATTCCAACTGTTAATAGTAAGACTACTAAGTACAGGAGAAACATTAGTAAGAGGAACAACCGTACCTGCATCTTCCCATCTTGCAGTTGGAGTATCGTCCCAATGTGTAATGCCAAAAAAACCGCCATCATCCACATTATCATAAAAAATACTTATTGCTGCATTGTCAGAGCCTGAAAGCTGATTAATTTTATGAAAAAATTTATCATTGATATTACTCACAGACCCATCTGTAATGGTCCTGTCAAAGCTTTCTGTTGTAGCATCTGTATTTGCCATTCGTACGGAAAAAGTATTAGCAGATGCTGTTGCAGGCATAATTTCTACGGGGCGATAACGTGCTATTCCTAAAGAAGAGCCTACCGGAAATAAATATGGTGAAGAAGACAATGTCGCTCTTGATAAAAATCCATTGCCCGTACTGCTGACAAAACCGGTTGTTCTTGTTATTGCAGCAATATTGGAATTAAAAACAAAAAGACCAAAATTATTTGTAATAAGTTCTTTATCATTAAGAGCCAAAACTCCCTCTACACTTGTGTTAACTCCTATTTGTTTCGATCCGGTTCCTTCTAAACTCAGATTATAAAAAACAGTGCTGTCTGTTCCATTAACAAGTTGGTTGCTTCCATTTAATACAACAGTTCCCGGGCTTGAATTGACAAAAGCTGTATTTCCTGCGTTATTAGTCCAGTTGCCTGTTAATTGAATAGTTCCTGAATTATCGAATGCTCCATTATTATTATTTAGCACATTGCCTTCAACAACAACATACGTTCCTGAAAGCAAATGAACCTGTGAATTGTTATTTACAATCCAGGACTGGCTCTGGGCAGTGTAATTAAAAATTAAAAATGCTAATAAAATTAAAAATGGTGTATGTTTCATGATATTATATTTTACTGAAAGGAATAATCTTATTAATAAGTTCCAATAATTTTTCTTTTTTTATGGTTTTTGTATGAAATTGGCTATTTCTATTTCTTTACAATCAGGTATTTCATTTAATTGGTAATTACTCATAAATAAAACCGGAATTTTGCTTGTCCGTTTTATAGATTTAAGCATATTTCTAAATTCAATACCATTGATATCTGGCATGGAATAATCTGTTAAAATCAAATCTATTTTCTGATTAATAAGAATAGAAATTGCATCGGGTACATTGCTTGTTTTTAATATTTTTTTCGTTTCATCAGATTTTAATAAATAGTCTATAAACTCTAAATGCTTGATATCATCATCAATTACCAATATGCTGTTTCTATTTATTTCCATTTTAAATATATGATTTTTTTCTTCTGTAATGTCAAGTTATTTAAACTGTTTTATCATAGATTCTTTAAACTGCTCAAAAGTTTCCGGCATATTTAAAATTGTATTGTTTTTTGTTTCAACTATAAACATTACAGGAGTGCTAAGTATAAAATAATCGTTTGCAACAGTACTATTCACGCCTCCCTCTGCCCTTAGGTGTTTCCAATTATTTAAGGTCTGTTTTGCTTGCTCCCATTTGGGGATTTCAGTTTCCGTATTATCCAGGCTAACTGCAATTACATCTATTTTTGTTTTATTATCTCCGGTGTTAAACCATTGATATAGGGAATCAACAATGTGTTTGCAATGTGCACAGTCTGCCGACCAGAAAAGAAGTAGTTTATTGGGCGCTTTTCCCTGATACGTATGAAATTCAAAATCTTTTCCTTCGCTGTCTTTTATAATGAAATCGGGAGAAACCGTTTCTGGTTTCAGCTTTTCAATTCCTTTAAGCCGTTTGAGAATCTGTAGTTTTTTATTTGTTAAACAATTTGGATTATTGATATGAGTTTGGAGCATTTGCATGCCCTGATTAATTTGATACGTTTCAAATCCACTATAAAAATAATCCACCATCCATCCATATAATTTAGGATGCCCTTTCGATGCCTTTTCACATGCTACCCGGCCAGCTTCAGTAAATACAGAGTCTTTCATATATTCTTTAGTGATCTGTAATCCGTATATACCCATAAAGTCACCCATCATTTTATTGATTTCTTTTGTACGGATTATCAATGTATCATTAAAATCAATACCTTCAAAAAAAAGTTGTGTAACCTGATTCATTCTTTTTTTTTCATCAAGCTTCCAATCAAGTGCCGGTATGTAATGAAATTGAAACAAATGACTAATGTATAATTTTTTATGTGTTTCAGCCTCTTTTAAAAGCCATGTATTGTACTCTTTCCTACGATTTTCATATTCTTTCATTCCCTGATCATAAAACTTTGATTTCGGGCTATCATATCCTATTAAAAGCTGTCTGAGCAAATCGAGTTGTGTTCTTTTCTCATTATTTTCCTTCATAAATAGACTATACACCGTATTTTCTTTTTCGTCTGTATTAAATTTGATGCTGTCTGTTTTATTTATAAAGGGTGGATTAACATACAATTCAATGTTTTGGTTATTGATGAATAAAGTTCTCTCTGAAGGATACGGGCTATCGGCTTCTTTTCCTCGGTAATCTATTCTTAGCACAAATTCCCCTGGTAAATATTGTGAGGGGATATTCAGAGTCGTGGTTTCACCATTTTTAATACCAGATATTTCTGCAACTTTATTTATTGCTTTTAAACCCGTAAAAGAAGTCAGTGAAATACCGGCATCAAAAACACCACGCAAATGTACTATTACCATACGATTTCCGGTTTCTTGTGATAATGTCGGATTGCTAATCAGTAATTGAGAAAGGGTGCAAATTATAAAAATTACATAAAAAACAATGCGTGAAAAAAATATTGAAGTTTTCGGGAATTTTATTGTTTTTGCATTCAAATAAAAATGTTTTACATTGGTTGAAAGGGAATATCTGGGTTCAGTTGATACAAAATCTTCTTTATTAAAAATCATTATGACATTATAAAAAAAATTACGCATATTTTTTCAATCTTTAAGGCAGCGCACTGAAAAGGCGTATGCTTTATTCCAAACAGTACTAAGGTTGCAGGAAAAGGAAGTAATAGAAAGAACACGGCTATTCGTTCCGTTATATTGGGTACTGCTCCAATAGCGACCACTACTACCTCGAGAAGATATTGCACCGGTGGTTTCAAGAAGATATCCGGCTGCGTGGAGTTTCAGTACAGAAGAGAAGGTATTCGAATAGCTTTCCCAATTTTGAGGAGCGCCATCTGCATTAGTCCATTCGGTTTCTGTAGGAAGTCTCCAGCCTGTTCCAAAAAATAAAGTACAGGGATCGTTTGCTCCAGTCCAGTCACTGGCTTCATCAATGGAGGTTATCCAGGCTGTAGCAGGTGTACGAGAAGTGGTGTACTTGTATCCCTGTGGTTTATTAAACTGCCAGTACCAGCCTGCAGCAGCTTCGGTAGTGGTAGTAGCGGTAGCGGCCTGATTATCGGCGCCAAGATTTTGGGTAATCCAGCATTTGGTAGTGCCTGTTATTGCAGTTGATACAGTGCCATACGTAACGGTCTTGGTTACTGGCGCAACAGAGCCCGCTATGTGAGTAATCTGAAAAGTGTTGCCGCATGACCAACAGGAAGATGTAGCCTGTGAAACAGTATTGCTATAACTTGTAAAACCACAGGAATTTTCTGCCCTGACCCGATAATAGTACACCGTGCCACCACAGGTTAAGCCTGTTACGGTATATGTCAATACATTCCCTACATTCAGGTTTTGATAACCGGATAAAAATGATGAAAAATCACTTACTGTGGAAACATCTAAATAATACGTATCTGCGCCTAATAACGCTGTCCAATTAGCAGAGAAGGAAGGGTTTAATTGGTTAACATTTGTGGCTGCTGTTGCAACAACAGAGCCAGAGAAAACACAGTTTAAACAACCTAAATTTATCCATTGGGAAATATCAGCATTATACGCCTGAAAACAGTTACAGGTTGAATTAAATATTAACAAACTTTCGGGGATAGGCGCAGTAATTGTATTGCGTTGTGCATCGGTAAGGCGTGGTATCAGCAAACCGGCTTTTGGATTTTGCCCGGACACATCTATATCCAGCAATGCTTTTGAATTTGGCTGGGCTCCGGTAGCATTAATACCAACACCCTGAGAAAATATATTCAAATTAAAAAACAGCAGACATATAACAATAACAAAAATGCCGGTAAAATTATCAGGGTTTAATATTTTTTTTACCTGCTTTGTAAAACTATCTATATAAAAAATATTCATTTTATTTTCCATGTTAATTTTTAATTAAAAAAGAGGTTTAATCTTTTAAACAACGAATAGGATATGCCCGTGTTTTATAATAAGAGCTCGTACTACAAATATTGATATTTAGATATGTAGCATATGTGTTAGTGCTTTGATTAGCGCTCCAATATACTCCACTGCCTCCCCGAGATTGTAAACTGCCGGCACCCTCTGACAAATAACCTGCTTTATGAAGTTTCAAAACCGATGCAAATGCCTCCGCAGATGTAGTCCATGGTCCATTCGTTAATGCAGCGTTCCACTCTGTAGAAGTAGGCAGTCTCCATCCTGCGCCAAGGAGAAGATGGCAGGGATCGTTTGCTCCAGTCCAGTCACTGGCTTCATCAATGGAGCTTATCCAGGCTGTAGCAGGTGTACGGGTGGTGCCATCAATATCGAGCTTGTATCCCTGTGGTTTATTAAACTGCCAGTACCAGCCTGATGCTGTTTCAAAGGGTGAAGTTTCAGTCGCAGCCTGTATATCCGCTCCCAGATTTTTAGTTATCCAGCATTTAGTACCACCGGTTAGTGCAGTAGAAACTGTACCATATATTACTGTCTTATTCACGGGTGCAACACTGCCTTCCGTATGGTTAACCGTAAAATCACTGCCACAAGACCAACATGCTATAGTCAGTGAAATTATATTTGTAGGCACAGTAACACCACAGGAATTGGCTGCCTTCACACGGTAATAGTAGGTGATTCCACAGGTTAATCCCGTTACGGTGTATGTCAATACATTCCCCACGTTCAGGTTTTGGTAACCGGTCACAAATGTTGAAAAATCACTTGTTGTTGATATATCTAAATAATACGTTTCAGCACCAACAGAGGCTGTCCAGTTAGCCGAAAATGTAGTAACTGATAGGTTGAAATTTGTTGCAACAGTTGCAACAAAATACGAAGGCGGCATGCAGTTGATATTCCAGACACTGATCCAGAGAGAAGAGGCAGAATTATAAGCATCAAAGCTTTGTGTGGTCGTATTAAAAATAAGTAAAGATTCTGTAGGTGATGGTATCGCATCTCTTTCGGCGGTGGTCATACGGGGTATAAGCATTCCTGCTTTTGTCAACATACCGGCAACATCCACATCAAGCATAGCGTTTGTGTTGACGGCAGCACCATTTGTATTAATAGCAACTCCCTGTGAAAAAGCCCAACGGCTAAATACCAACATGAAAAATAAAAAAACGAACTTTATAAAGAATTGATTCATACTATCTATAATTTAAAAATTAAAATTTAATCTTTCAGGCAACGTATGCTGTTTCCCTGGGCCTTATTAAATGTGCCTGGATTCCAGTAATCGCTACCACCCTTATATGCCCATCCTATAGTATTACTAGACGATTTACTGCTCCAAAATTTTGAATTATAACCATATCCTGTTAAAATGTCTCCCGTTGAATAATCCAAAAAGCCCCTATTGCTTGTGTGAAGTTTCAAGTCGAAGCTATAACCTTCAGGATAAAATTGCGCACAAGAATAATCATCTACATTTACCCATTCTGTATAGGTAGGCAGTCTCCATCCTGTACCAAGCAAAAGAGCGCAAGGATCGTTAGCAGCCTGCCAATCGCTGCTTTCGTTAATAGGTGTTATCCAGGCCGTAGCAGGTGTACGGGTAGTGCCATCATGCTGAAAGCCTTGCTGTCTGTTAAATTGCCAATACCACCCTTGAGCAGCCTGTGTGTCATCATTATAAGAGCTGGCTTCATTATCAGCCCCAAGATTTTGGGTAATCCAGCATTTGCTTGCCCCTGATGCCGGTGTTTGAATCTGATGATATGTAACCGTTTTTGTTACTGGCGCAACCGCCCCTGCTGTATGGCTTTTTGAAAAAGTAGTGCTCCCATTCCAGGAACAGGCGGTTCCGGGTGTCAGGCAAGCAGTCGTGCTTTCTGTCATAATAGTTACAGCAGAATAACCTGCTGCATTATAAGCCCAAAGATAAAAAGTGTATGAAGTGTTGCAGGTTAAACCGCTTGGAATATATCCTGAATAACCTCCCATGATAGCCGTTCCAATATCATCTGCGGTGCTATAATCATTTACAGTATTCCATTTATACCTGACACACGCTTGTACATTCCAATAGAAATTAATATGATTTCGGCAAGGAAATGTTGTTTGCAATACAGGCTGGCTGGGGGTTGGATTTCCTGTAGATTGTGTTAATGTAACAGGCGAAGCTGAGGGTCCACAATCATTATAAGCCCATACATATAAAGTATAATCATTACCACAGGTCAACCCTGTTTGAATATATGAAGTTGTACCTGCTGGATTTGTAGCGGTGGCAGTAGTGAAATTGTTTACCGTATTCCACTTATAACCTGTTGCACCGCTCACAGAATTCCAGTTCCATGTGATTTGAGTAATCGTTGCCACGTGAGTGCCGGCCGTAGGAGTTCCTGGTATAGTAATTAAACTCACAGAGGCAGTGTTAACCGGAGTAGCTGGTCCAACAGAGTTGCTGGCCGTAAGTGTATATACTCCTGCAGTAGCAGATGACATATTTGCAACTGTTGGATTTTGCATTGTGGAAGAAAAACCATTAGGACCAGACCAACTCCATGATGTTGCATTCGTTGCAGAGCCATTAAGTGTTAATGTAGCTCCAAGGCAAACAGGATTGGGAGTTGCGGTAGCCGTAACATCTGTGGGTGGTGTTGCACAAGTATTTATAACATTTGAGGGTACTGTTATTCCACATGCATTTGCAGCATATATCCTGTAATAATATGTTATTCCGCTGCTTAAACCCGTAACGGAATAAGTATTTGTGTTACCAACATTAAAACTATTACATGGGCTTCCACCGCATCCACTTACAAAAGAGGAAAAAGTGGAATTGTCAGAAACATCAAGCAAATAATAGGTTGCACCAGCAGAAGAAGACCAATTGGCAGAAAAAGATGTAGCAAGTACATTGGTTGCATCGCCGGCGTTAAAATATTCTGGCAATAAACAACCCAGGCATCGAATGCTAACCCATTGTAAAATCAAGGAGTTGTATGCCTCAAAACAGCGTGTGGAGGTGTTAAAAATCAGTAAAGATTCGGGAATGGGAGCCGTTATTGTATTTCGTTCAGTTGTTGTCATTCTGGGGATTAAAAGCCCTTTTGCATTGGTTAAATTGTTTGCTCCGTCAATATCTAGGGCAGAAGAATTATCAGGTGGATTTCCAGTGTTATTAACACCAATACCCTGAGAAAAAGAATGAGGCGCATTCAATAGGTATATAGAAAAAATAATAAGATAAAAGAAGATTATCGAAGATTGAACAAGGTACTTTTTTTTCATGTTTTACAAATTAATTGTTAATCAATCACAAATTGTTTACTCATTTTATACATCCCATTGTTAGTACTTACTTTCAGAAAGTAAATAGCGCTTCCTAAGTTAGAAACATCTATTCTATGGAGGGTTACTCCTTTTTCAATTTTATGTTTTTGGTAAAATAATACCTGACCTAAAATATCTGTAACAAATGTTTCAATATTTGAATTTTCTGATGAACAAACCAAATAGAACATATCGCCTTTTATAACAGGATTGGGGTAAATGGAAATAATATCGAAGCCTATATTATAGCAATCGGCAAAAATAATCTTGCTGTATTCGGCAGTACCATTAAGGTCAATGCTTACAAGTCGATAATAATAAACACCATCTTCTGAAACATCGGTATCAATATACGAATATTGCAAAAGCTGGTTGCTGTTGCCCGCTCCATCTATACTTGTTATTTCGTTCCATAGCAATGCATCTGTACTGCGTTCTAAAAGAAAATGACTGTTATTGGTTTCAGTTGCGGTTTGCCAGTAAATGATTATTTTATTGGAGCTGCATCGAGCTGAAAAATCGAGTATCTCAATAGGTAGTGGGTTCTTTCCTGTTTTCGAGCCAAAAGAAACAGGGCTGTAACCCGCAAAAGCGAAAGAGCTTGTTATTTGACCAGCTGGCCATGTACCCCCTGCTGTTCCGCCCATGTTGCTCCATTGTGTTCCGTTCCAGTGGACGAGCGCCAAATCACTTAAAGTGTCCCCATCATAAGGAGATGTTTTTTCAATAAGGCTATTTAATGCATTTTTCCAATAAAGTGTTATAGCAGGAGTTTGTGTTCCAGCCCCTGCTCTATCAACCAGCCAGAATTCTTTACCACTTATTTTGGCTAAACCCGTTCCCAGACTTACCCCGTCCTGCCAGGTATGAATCCCTAATGAATCATATATTGATTTATAAGTATAATTAATTATGAAATCATTGGTATTGTTCCATGAATCAATTTGAATGGGTGCCCATATTGGAACTCCAGACTGAACATCTCCGGTTTGAAACGTAAAAGCAGCACCATTTCCTGACTTTTTCAGTTTTCCATCAATAAAGCTGGTAGATGAACCTCCTGTTATGGTTGCAGATGATGATAAAGAAAGGGTATCTTCCCCTGTATAAAGAATCCCATTTGTTATGTTAATATTATTGTTAACGATAACATTTTTAGCAAGCTTGATGCCATTGGAGTTATACATACAATTGTAGAAAGCTACAGCATGGTTAGCTGTTGATGTTCCGCCAATAATCTGAGGACTACCTGAACCATTAAAATGAACGATACCATTCCCAAAGTCAAGAGTTGATGTGGCATCGTTATATAAATCCCCTGAAATCTTAACTGTTCCGCCAGAAGTAATAGCAAGACTACTATTCGGTAAATTTCTATAACTTCCTGAAATAACAAGATACGTATTAGCAGCAACCACAAGCTTGTTCTCTTTATTATAAAGAAATTGTGCATTTAAAGCAATTGTAATTGCAAATGTGCCAAAAAAGAATACTGATTTCAGTAAATATTTCATGTTTTTTTTATGAATAAATAGTAACACTTTACCATAATATTCTAATTTCAGAAACTCTTTATTTCTATTATCTGATAAATTGAAACTGCATTTTTTAGAGTAGCAATGCTATTTTCAAATATACGAAATAAAAGATAGAAAACAAAGATTTTATTGATAAATCTAAATACAAAGCATTTTAAACGGAAAAAATCAGGATGAAATTTTAGAAAAGGTTGACTTTATCCGTTTAGCCATTCTTTAAAAAGATGGGCTTTCTCTTTGCTGATGATAAATTAACATTCATTATTTTTGTTTTCATTTTTATTTAATTAATGATACATATTTAAAGATGAATTCCAAACCACTTTTTCGTGAACAAAAGTTTTGCAAACAACACTCCTTGTAATACCTGGATTAGTTAACTTAACCATTTCCAGTACTTCATCCAAAAGCAACCATGTAGATTTTCTTATTGATGAAATTAGTATTTTCTCAAAATCATTCAATGCATAATGTATACTTTTATCGGTCATTATTTTCTCAATCGTTGAAACCCTTTGAGGTCTCAACGTGCCTATCCAATGGAGACCTCAAGGGTTTTCCAAAAGCGCAAATAATGACCGGGCTTGGTATATTTAAATTATTTGGCGGCTTGACTTAACAACATATTAGTTAAAATGACCTGACAGGGCGTACTAAATATTCAAATTCCCTACTGCCGGTTGATGGTTCATAACCGGAGACATTTAAAACCAAGTAATACGCATTGTAAATGGTAGACTCTGTAGAAGTCCAGTAATAACAACATTCAAAAAACGATGAGCCAAGGATACTTCTGTTTAAATATATCGCGTATAATTCATCTCTACTGGGTAAATACCAATCTTCATAACCGTCTGATGTATAATTACTGCAAATTCTTGCAGCGATATCGCCACCACAATAACTCACTATATCTATTGTGTTTTGCATACCTGTACCAATAGATGTGTGATCCCCTCCATATGGATGAATATTTATCCCATTACAGCCCCATGGTGCGGTACCCTGATTCGTTAAAGATACAATTAAACCATGCGTTTCACCTACTACATAACCAAGGTCATCACTTTCCAATATATATGCGACAATACCTCCCTGATAGTTAGCGCCTACAACAATTCGAACAACTTCGTTTCCATAAGCTGTACCAACACTATTCGTTGCATAAGCTCTTATGTAATAGATTGTGGCAAGAGCAAGCCCACTGATAAAGCTTGTGAAACTACCAGTACCAGTACCACCGGTGTTATGATTATCTGTTATTAAAGGATTTTGTGAGGTACTCCAACAAACACCACGATCAGTAATTGCTGAGCCACCATCACTCGTAATATTCCCTCCAGTCCAAACTGAAGTTGTAGAATAAGGTGTCACGGCAGCAGTCGTAATTGTCGGCAAAGTTATGTTTTGTAATGTAGTAAAACTTATCTCGTTTCCATAAGCTGTACCAACACTATTAGTTGCATAAGCTCTCACGTAATATGTTGTATTTGCAGTAAGACCCGTTATACTACTTGTAAAAGCACCTGTGCCTGTCCCATCGCTTGTGTGATTTCCGGTGGCTACAGGATTTGTTGATGCGCTCCAACAAACACCTCTTGAAGTTACCGATGCTCCGCCATCACTTGTAATATTTCCGCCACTGGTGGCTGTTGTTTGAGCGATACTACTTACTGCTGTTGTGGTAAGAATTGGAACAGTTATGTTTTGTGAAGTAGTAAAACTTATTTCGTTTCCATAAGCTGTACCTGCGCTGTTGGTAGCATAGGCTCTTACGTAATAAGTTGTATTCGCTGTAAGACCCGTTATACTGCTTGAAAAAATACCAGTGCCTGTACCATCGGAAGTATGACTCCCTGTAACAACAGGATTTGCAGAAGTACTCCAGCATACGCCGCGAGCTGTTACTGATGCGCCTCCATCATTTGTGATATTACCACCACTCGTGGCTGTGGTTTGTGATATATTTACTACAGATGCCGTGGTAAGGGTTGGAATAGTTATGTTTTGTGAAGTAGTAAAACTTATCTCGTTTCCATAAGCTGTACCTGCGCTGTTGGTAGCATAGGCTCTTACGTAATAAGTGGTATTTGCAGTCAGTCCTGTAATATTACTAGTAAAGATTCCTGTACCCGTTCCATCGCTTGTGTGATTTCCTGTAACTACAGGGTTTACAGAGGTACTCCAGCATACTCCGCGAGCTGTTACAGAGGCTCCTCCATCACTTGTTATATTCCCACCACTTGTAGCTGTTGTTTGTGTTATATTTACTGTAGATGCCGTGGTTAGTGTTGGAACAGTTACAGACGTACCTCCATAAACACAAATGGTAAAAAGCCCGGCAACAGTTGAAGAATAACTGTAAATTCTTATATAATATGTTGCTCCTACTGTAAGACTTGTTGCATTTATTGTTTCAACTCCTCCTGTTGTAGTTGCATCAGCACAATCTATATTTGTTCCATTACATGATCCGGAAAGTAATTCAACTACAACATCAATAGCGTCCCCCTCAACAATTATTGTTGGGGAAGAGGTTGTTGCAACAAATTTATACCAAACATCATCATCGGCTGTACCCGTATAACCATCGCAAGCAATTGCCGGAATTGACTGAGTAGCACCAATTGTTGTTCCATTTACTATAACACAACTTGTATTTTGTATTAAAGTTATTGCATTCGCGCAATCATCATTTTCTATACTCATTTCTGTTGTTGTAAATGTATAATCACTGCCATAAGCCGTACCAGCACTGTTGGTAGCATAAGCTCTTACATGATAAGTTGTGTTAGCAATCAAACCTGTAATGCTACTTGTGAAACTTCCTGTACCTGTTCCATCGTTAGTATGATTTCCAGTGACCACCGGATTTACTGAAGAACCCCAGCAAACACCTCGGGCTGTCACGGTTGCACCGCCATCGCTTGTAATATTTCCTCCGCTTGTAGCAGTTGTTTCAGACACATTGCTTGTTGCAAACGTGGTAAGGGTTGGAACAGTTATGTTTTGTGAAGTTGTAAAGCTAATTTCATTTCCATAAGCAGTACCTGCGCTATTCGTCGCATACGCTCTGACATAATAAGTGGTATTTGCAGTTAATCCTGTAATATTACTGGTAAAACTTCCCGTACCCGTTCCATCGCTTGTGTGATTTCCTGTAACAACAGGATTTGAAGAAATACTCCAGCATACGCCGTGAGCTGTTATTGCAGCACCTCCATCGTCTGTTATGTTTCCTCCACTTGATGCTGTGGTTTGTGCTATCAAAGAAATAGTACTTGTTGTTACTGTCGGGATACCTATAAAATTAAAAATTATTGTTTCATTACCAGTGGGGATATCTGTTACAATTGAGGTATAAAGACCTGAAAAACCTGTGTAACGCAAAACATCTCCTGTTGTGTAGTCCATGTCTATTATTGCCTTTATGCTTTTAGAATTGCTGTTTAATTCTATTGATTCTATTTCTTCAAGTCCAAGATATTCTAAGGTTTCAGTTCCTTTTGGTGCAATATTTAAACTAATAATTTTTGCATTATGAAAATAGTTTTCTCCAATAATGTGTATAAAATATAAACCTTGTTTTAAATTTGTCATCTTATATCTTTGAAGCCCTGTTGCATGATAATTTTTAGACTCCAGTACTTTTCTTCCCGAAATATCGTAGATTATAAGGTCTGTATTCCCTGATTGTTTTGCGAAAAATATTATTTCAGCATGTTCATTCATTGGATTTGGATAAACTTGTATGCTCTGATCGCCCGTAGTAAGATCTTTAACACTTACATTTAAAACCAAATGCAAGATATCCGTGCCTAAAAGGCTGAGAGAAGTGTTTTGCGTTATGTTTTCTACTTTTACACTATCAATTGATGATGTAATACCAGTTGCTGAAAAGTTTATTTCATAATCTTGAGCTTGTGTTTTTATAGAACCCGTTAATATAAAAATTATTAACAGCATCAGAGAAATGAGAGGTAACGCTTTTGTTTTCATTTTTATTTATGTTTTGGATTAATATTTTATACAAAAAATTTTCAGCATTTGTTTCAATGAGTAATTGATTAAATAAAACAAAAATAATTTAAAACTCATGATTTCCCTTGAATATAAGCTATTGATGACCGTCTGTGCGCTTTTCAGGGACAACTACAGCATACCACAGGACAACTAAGGAAAGTTGATTTTCGAGCCTAAAAGGCTTTAATTTTATTATTTGTGGGCTTTTAACAGAAATTCTAAAAAATTGTTGCGATTGACCTGTGATACATTTAAAACAATATCATTTGTTAAAACAACTTTTGCTATTTTCCCTTTAATATACTTTTTTATATGTGACATATTTATCAGAAAAGAGTTGTGTATTCTAATAAATTCAAAAGGTGTAAGTATTTCTTCTATATGTTTAAGCGGTAAAGAAATGATGTGTTTTGTTTTGTTACAGAAATGAACTTCAGTGTAGTTTCTGTCGGAACAACAATATATAATTTCAGATATTTCTACAATATCGAAACCATTTACATTAGGTAAAACAATCTTATTAACTACATTTTTATTTTTTGAGAAAAAATCAGTAAAAACCTGAAACCTTGAATTACTATTAACAGGCTTTGATTGTCTTTCTATGTACTTTTGAAGAGCATTATTAAGCTCAGTACCATCAATAGGTTTTAGCAGGTAATCAAGAGCGCTAACTTTAAAGGCTTTAATTGCATATTGATTAAAAGCTGTAGTAAATATAACATCAAAGTCCGGCGGATTAAAGTGATCTATTATTTCAAACCCATTTCCATCAGGTAATTCAATATCTAAAAATACCAAATCAGGATTACATGACTCAATTATTTCAATGCCTTTATTAATGGAATCGGCTGTGCCAACAATATCTATGTTGAAGACGCTATTTTTAAGACGTATAAGAAGTGCTTCCAGAGCATTTATTTCGTCTTCAATAATAACTGCTTTAATTACTTTATTATTCATTATTAGGATAGAATTTGTAATATGTTAATACAGTAACCTTTGTACCAGATGGATTTTTATGCTCATCGAACAAATCTACAAAAATTATTTTATTTTTCATTTTTGTAACATCGTTGAAAATTTGCAATCGTTTTTGTAAAATATCTAAACTTAAACTTTTCTTCCCTGTTTTGTTTCTTTCTTTTATTTCCATTGCCTTATCTCTTCCAACGCCATTATCTTCTACAGATATTGCCAAAATTTTATTTTTAATTTGAAAAGTAATTGACAAATGCCCTTGCCCTGTTTTTTTTGACAAACCATGCCATATTGCATTCTCTACTAATGGTTGTACCATCATTGATGGGATTTCAATTTTATTTTTCTGAATATTTTCTCCCTTGATGAGTATATTAAATGAGAACTTATTATTTAATCGCAATTGCTCAATTTCTATATAGTTGTTTAAAATTTCAATTTCCGCTTCAAGAGTTATTGTCCCCCTTTCAGAAGTATCAAGCATTAAGCGAATCAATTTTGTAAATTTTGAAAAATACTTATCTGCTTCACTTGTGTTTTGACTTAAAATGAAACGCTGGATTGAACTAAGCGCGTTAAATAAAAAATGTGGATTCATACGCGAGCGAAGCGCTTTTATTTCAGCTTCGGCAATCATACTTCTGATTTCGGCTTTTCTTTTTATTTTGTTTCTATAATATAATACATAAAAAAAAGAAAGAAGTATGGAAAAACATACAATTAATACAATAAACCAGACTTTTTGCCAATATGGCTTACTAATAATAAAACTTATTGATTTCGTTGCTTCCGGTTGCTCTGTAACCGGATTAATTGCTTGTATCGTAAAAACATTATGACCGGGTAAAAGCTGAATATTAATAATACGAGATTCTGTTTCAAACCATTGAGACGCATTACTTGTATCATATTTATATCGAAATTTTTGCTTCTCGAAATTATTAAATGTAGGATAACTAATTTTTAGCTGAATTTTATTTTCGTTATTATCTAATTCATATATTTTTTTTTCAGGAAGGCTTTTATCATTTACCTTGATATAGTTGATGGAAAGTTTTCTGTCTCTAAATTTTGGAGTAATACATGATGAGTGAATTGCATTTATCCCAGTAGGTGTATTTAAATACAAATAAGCTTTAATTTTTATTATTTTTTGTATTTGTGCAGACAATAATCCCGAGGATGTGCAGTATTTCTCAATTGAATATTTTTTCTCTTTTGAAAATATAATTTTATTCAGCCCATTGTTTGTACCAGCCCAAAGAGTATCTGCATCAAAAAAAAGCGTATTGCATTGATCTGAAGACAAGCCTTTTCTTTTGTTAATATAAATAACAGAGTCTTCGTTAAAAGCAATAATTCCTTCATCTCTTGTTGCAATCCACAATAAATTATTATATTCTTTAATATCTGTTATATTATACAGAAATAGATTTAAAAACTTTTTATGGACGTATTTGTAAAACTCTTTTTGATTGTAATACCACAGACCATTGCGCCTTCCAATCCATAAAATAGATTTCGAGTCTTCGTAAACAGTAGTAGTTCTAAATAATTTAAACTTTTTTGTTAGATTTGTTATTTTAGATTCACTAACATGAAATATACCATTATGGTGAGCAATATACACTGTTGAGTCGGATTTTCTCAAACACATTACTTTTGGGTGTCCTTCAAAAAAAAATGTATTAACAAGAAACTCGTTTTTATATGTATGTAAAAAAACTTTATCACCCTTATAGCCTATGTTTAATAATTTATTGTTCGGTGTCTTAAAAATTAATAATGGTCTATGAAATAAATTAGATTGAGTGTAGTTTATCGCGTTTTTTTTTAAAGCATATTTATATAAAGAAAAAAAATAATTGTCATTAGTTTGTAATAACAAAATTGAATCATTAAATTGCGTGATATCTGTTATATCATCGAGAAGTAACCCCTTTCCCGGCAAATAACTATAAATCCCAAAAGAATTACACAAAAAGATACCTTTATTTAGAGTTGTTATCCAAATATTGTTATCAAAGTCTATTAAGATGCTGCTAGCAGGTATAGAAGTAAACAATAAAGGCTCAGCATTAAATATATCTGTGTTTGGGTAGTAAAACACCCCTTTTTCAGTAGCTAACCAAATAATATTATTTTTGTCCTTAAATACAGAAACAATTTTACCAAATTTTGTTTTTTTAGGAATAAAAGATATTTTATTATTTAAAAAATAATAAAGATTATTATCAATAAAAATAAAATATTCATTTTCCGAATTTTTAATAACATTAATTCGTGGTATATAAAATTTATTACATTGAGGTATCGCTTGTGGTACAATTAATTGCCGCTTATTAAAGAAATAAATAGACCATTCATTTGAAAAAAGTTCGCCAAATAATCCTGAAAAAAAGAAATCTTGCATTTCAATTAAAAAAAAATTTCTATATAAAGGGAGTTTAGCTGGTAGCATATAGGAAATATTTCCATACTTGTCAATCGAAAAAGGTGTTCTTCGAAAAAAACTTATATATAATGTTTCATTGTTATCAATAAAAATAGATTTGATAAATTTATTGTATGCAATACTTATAATTTGATTATTATATCTATAAGGATATATTTTTTCATTATAAAAATAACACAGCTTACAGTTAAAAGTACAAAACCAAATCCGACCTTTTTTGTCTTCGTAAATATTAAAAACTGTATTATCGGTTAAGCCATCAGAAGTTGTAAAATTTTCAAATTCATTTCCATCAAACCTGCTCACTCCGGCATCTGTTCCAATCCATATAAACCCTTTTGAATCCTGAAAAACGCAATAGGTTTCATAGCTTGGTAAACCATTTTCAGGAGTATATTGTATAAGCTTCGGTTCCTGCCCGTAATAATTAAATTGAGCGCAAATAAAAATAATTATAACTGTAAAAAATTTTTGCATTTTTTTTGGAAACAGGGACAATAATAATTTTACAAAAATAATAAATTTGACTATGGGTAATATTATTATTCTGCTTATTTTCATGAAAAATACATTAACGGAAATAACGTAAAACGCCTTATTCATCCTTTGTAATTCTTCATTTATACATTAGTCTGAATTTTCCTTGGATAGAAATTTGCATTAAATACTTTTGTGTCTCCTACCTCAAAATTCCTTCCTCAATAAACGGGTTAAAAAAAAAGCCGCAAGTGCGGCTTTTTTTTATATCTTTGGACAGGGTACTACAACTTTTTTTCTTTTTTTCTGCAAATGCTGATCCTGATTGAATTCGTAGATTATTGAAATTTCATGGGCTCCATCTGTGTTTGAGAAAAGCCTTGATATGGTAAGGTCGTAACTATATCCTGCTATGAATTGTTTGAATTTTATACCTGCCATGACAACAAGCGCATCGTGGTTTAAATAACCGGGTTTATAATTTTTCTGAAGAGGAATTCCCCTGTACCAAATTCCCAGTAATATAGGCTTCCTAAACCAGTAGCCGCCTAAGTCAAGCTGGTCGTATTTATTTTGATGTCGATAGTTAAATACTAATGAGATGTATTCTTCTTCATAAAGACCGGCCGATTTTCTCAAAAATAATTTTACACCGCCGTGTATTGAAAGTTTCATAGGAATCGGACTGGCACTGCCTATAAGCGATTGGTTGGGTTCAAGTATATGATCAAAGACAAAACCTCCCCAGTATTTGTCTGAAAAAACTATTGCAGATGTGGCAAAATCAATATACCCTTTTTTCTCTACATTGTATGTTTCAAGATTAGATGTTGCAAGCGGACCGTTGAATGTAAGCTGGTCGCCAAAAATTAATTTGTCAAAATCTATGCTTCTTTGCGTGAAGGAAAATTGTAACCCAGGTCTTATGCTCCATTGCCTGTTGATTGAAATATTATAGGTGTATTGCCCTGCAATCTTTGTACTTCGTAGTCTTCCGGTTCCGGCTTTGTCATTAAGGAAAAGTAATCCAACACCGCTTTTCATAGAAGCAAAATAATGATCTGCCGATAGTGCAGTAGACACGAATGCTCCCGGAATGGCTGGCCATTGGTTTCTGTAATTCATTACCGCCCTGCTACCATCTGTTGATCCTGCAAAAGAGGGATTAAGATATGAAGGCGCAACAAAGAATTGTGAGAATTGCGGATCCTGCGCAAAAGAGCTTGTGCCACAAAAGCAGATAATTCCAATTAATAATATGGTAAAATATCTTTTCACTGCTTTTCTGATTTTTCTGCAAAGTCAATCAATTCAATTGCTATTTCCGATATTTTGTTTATTACTTCTTCTCTTGCAATGTCTGCGCTTCTGAATATTTTCATGTGTTCGTAAATTTCATATAAAGCTGCCAGCATTTTTTTTCTGTGTCTTGTTTTTTTATTGTTTTGTTTTATTACTTCACTGCACACATAATTGGAAAACGATTTATATCCCGCTTCTTCAATAGGGTGAACAATCATATCCATTTCCATTGAATGCGTTAGAGAGTACAAACCCGACATTGCGCCTATCATTTGCGCGTGTTTTTCAAGAATGATATTATTTAATAAAGCTTTCATTATATTATTTTACTCTGTATTTTTTTTTCGTTTAAGTTGAATATTTTTGAATATTATTTGTTCTTCTACAATTGCAGGAATTTCAAGCCAGTCAATCATGCTTTCATATCCTTCTGCTTCAATAATTATTTTATATTTTTTTCCGGGGTCAACAATAAACAGATAGTTGCCGGTTTCTTTATTTGTTCTATAAACTCCCTGTAAAGAATTCGTCTGATTATCTATAAGCGTTATAATAATGGTCGCTTTAATTGTAACAGGAATAGAGTCATTACTCAAAACTACGCCTTTCAATAATTTGTAATTTGAATTATTTTCGGGCATATCAATTGTGAAGATTTCGTGGTTGCCGTTGCCTTCTTTGTCGCACGAATAGTAGCCTCTCATATTATCTGCCGTGATAACAAAAAATAAATCATCGTGAACAGAATTTAAAGGGTAGCCAAGATTTTCAGGATTACTCCATTCTCCTTCATAATTCATTACTGTTTTAAAGATGTCATATCCTCCCATGTTTTTGTGCCCCTTAGAGCTAAAATAAAGTGTTTGTCCATCGGGATGAATAAAGGGCGCATCTTCGTCATAAGGAGTGTTTATGGTTGGTCCCATGTTTTGCGCTTTGCTCCATTTTCCATTGGGAAATTTAATAACGCGGTACAGGTCTTTGCCTCCATAACCACCGGATCTGTTGCTGGAAAAATAAAAAACAGATTCATCGGGAGATATTGTTCCGCTGCTTTCCAAGCCTTCTTTGGTATTGATTTCTGCATCAATTTTTACAGGTTCTGTCCATTGATTGTTTTGCCTTTCACTAATGAAAATATTACCTCCCGTAAGCTCGCTGTTTGTCCTGTACAAAAATAATTTCTGTCCATCCGGAGTAATTGCCACGCAGGCATCGTGTGTTTCTGAATTAACAGGAGTGCCTAAATTCTGAGCCTGCGACCAGCCTGTGTCTGTTTTATTTGAAATATAAATATCTTCGAAATATTCTCCTAAAGGATCTTTTTTATCTCCGATACTACCCTCTCTGCGCGATGTAAAAAACAATGTATTTTCATCAGAAGTAATGAGAGGAACATAATCAGAAGAAAGAGAATTTATCGTATTCCCCAAATTTTTTATTGTTACCCTTACCGGATGTAGTATATATGTTTTTGCTGTCAGACACTTGTTAATATGATAATCAGCTTCATCCCATGTAAATGATTTTTTTCCATACCAGTATTTGTAATATTGAAATAACTCAATTGCTTTGTCAAAGTTCATCTGCAATTGGCAAATCAAACCAAGATAATAGTACGCATCAATAAAATCATTTTTCGACTGTTCAAAATATTTTTTTGCTTCCGGTTTATTTCTGGTAGTATTAAATTTACATAAGGCTATTTTATAGTTTATGTCCGAGTTTGTGGAATCCATCGCGTAAAGCTCTTTCAGTACAGGTAGCGCAAGATGATAATTTTCAAAACTGTAATAATAATTTGCTTCCTCCACTTTCTTTTTTGGCAATTTAATTTTTTCCTGACTCTTCGCTGCTATAGTAAATGCTATCAGAAACAGAGTAATCAAAGTTATATGTCTTGTTAAAAGTTTCATTTTATTTTATTTTATATTTTCAGGACTTTCATTTTATTTATTTTTATCTTTTTTGCTCCGTACTGTAGAATCGCTCCACCTGTGCTGAGCGAAGTCGAAGTATGGAGCGATTCTACAGTACCTACCTCAACACCGTAACATCTCCCGCTGCTTCATATTCTTTTCCGTCTGCGCAAATCCAGCTTGCTTTCCACACATAAACATCTTGCTTACATATATCATTTTTATAATATCCGTCCCATCCCATCATAATATCATCACTTACAAAAAGCAATTCGCCCCACCGGTTAAATATTTCTAATTTATAAGAACTCACACTTCTGAAAAGCGGATGAAACACATCAAACGAAAGATCGGGTAAGGTATACGCGCCGCCATTTCCTCCCCCGGTATTTGGTGTAAAGGCATTCGGGAAAATTACATTGCACTCTGATCGTGCGCGTACGCCATTTGATAACGTAAACGTGTCCGTGCAAGCCTCTGCTGAATATGCAATCAATGTTATGTCGAACATCCCTGCGTTTATATATGAGTGAGAAGGATTTTCCAAAGTGGATGTATCTCCATCGCCGAAATGCCATAAGTAATTTGCTCCATTGTCTGAAAGGTTATAGCATTGAATCTGTTCATCGGGTATAGTTACAATTGCCGGATTGATATGAAAAAAAGCATTTGGGGGCTGATGCACAACAATTGTCTGAAACGAATTACTCTGTCCGCTAAAACCTGTTGCCGTTAATTCAACTTCATACGTGCCGGGTGTATAAAATGTGTGTTCAGGATTTTCCTGAGTTGAAACACTGCCGTCTCCAAACTCCCAGTAAAATGAGTTGCTATAGAGCGATTGATTCGTGAAATTTACAACTAAAGGAGGACAACCATGCAGGGCTGAACTTGTAAATTGCGAAACAGGAGTAACGGGAATAATTTTTATTGTCTGCGATATTGAATCAATGCAATGTTCTCCCGACGCAACAAGTGTAATCGTGTATTCACCCCATGTATTGTAAATATGGACACCCGGAGCTGGTCCCTGCGCTGTTTGCCCGTCTCCGAAAGACCATGAATAATACCATGTACCTTGTGTTGTATTTACAATGCTTACTGTTGATGAAGGATACGTTTGCTCTGTGGGTGTAGCAAAAAAGCTTGCATCAGGACTGGGATAAACAGTAATTTTTTTTGTAATCGTATCGCTGCATCCGTAAGTTGATTGAGCAATAAGTGTTACATCATAATTTACATCCTGATACGTTGTATTTGTAAAAGTATGGTTTGGATGATACACTAAAGAATTTGTGCCGTCTCCGAAATTCCATTGCGCGCTTGTTGCTCCTTCAGATGTATTGATAATCCCTGCTTCATAGGGGCTACATTCTGCATTGTTTATTGTAAAATTTGCAACAAGATTCGGAAATACAAAAACGGTTTTTGAAAATTGCGCAGTGCATCCTTCTACCGTTACAGCATTCAGAACGAGCTGGTAGGCTTGCATCTGGCTTGAGTTGTTTACGTAAAGATGCGAAATATTGGCTGAATCTGAAACGAGCGAGTCTCCATCTCCAAAGTTCCATATATAACTGTCTCCGCCTGAAGAGAGATTCTGGATTGCTAGAGTAAAGGGAGTACAAGATTCTGTTGTATCTGTTGTAAACAGGGCAACAGGCGCTGGAGATACATTTACGTTAATTTTTGATGAATCAATGCAGTTGTAAAGAGAGTAGGAGAGGAGGCTAACTGAATACAGTATGTCTTCATTACTTTCATTTATGAAAACATGTGTGGGGTTTTCTGCCTGAGATATAATTCCATCGCCAAAATTCCACAAATAATTAGCAGCGCCTTCTGATTGATTTGTAAAATTAACAGCAAGCGGACTGCATCCCTGAAGTGGCTCTGATGCAAAAGCAGAAGTTATTTGCGGATATACTGTAATTTGCCTGATGATGGTATCTGTACATCCGGTGCTGCTTCCCGCAATAAGAGTTATATAATAATTAAGCGGTGTATTTCCACTGTTTGAGAATGTGTGATAAACAACCGAATCGTTGCTTGTCATTGTATCTCCATCTCCAAAATTCCAAAAGCAGAATTCGGCATTGCCCGAAATATTTAATATTTGTGCGTTGTAAGGTGCGCAGCCCGTATAATTTTCAATGATGAAATTTGCTGTAACCTGCGGATGAACTATTATCGTATTTCTGGCAGTATCATTACAACCGTAAACAGAATTGACGATAAGCACCGCTTCGACTGAATCATTCATTGAAGAAAAATTGTAATACAGATGTTCCGGATTTTGTTGAATGGAAGAGCCACCGTCTCCAAACTCCCAAACTAAATTTTGAGAGCCTACAGATGTATTTTGAAAATTTACATTCAGAGGAGAACATCCATTTTCAGGAGAATTCGTAAATGCCGCGTGAACACCCGGGAAAATAATTACATCGCGTGATAATGATTCCATACAACCATGGCTGTTCCATACATCAAGATTAATGGTATTCGTGTCTGGCACAGATGTATTATTTGTATAAGAATAGCTGAAATTTTGAACCGGCGTATCACTGAATGTACCATCGCCCATCGTCCAGTAATACTGCGTTGCGCCTTCCGATGAATTTATAATTTCTGCAACAAAGGGACTGCATCCTGAATTATATTCAAAAGTAAAGTTTGCAAAAAGTTTTCCATAAACAGTAATGTTTTGTGAAAATGTATCGTTGCAATTATATTGAGAAGTAGCAATCAGAGTGGTATTGAAGACCGTATCTTGTGTTGAAAGGTTTGTGAAAAGATGTTCGGGATTTGGTAATTCTGATGAACCGCCATCTCCATAATTCCAAGTATAATTTTCTGCATTGGATGAAAAATTTGTAAACTGAACCGATAGCGGATTGCAGCCATTAATGGGGCTTGCAGTGAAATATGCCGTAACAGGTGGAAATACTGTAATGTCTTTTTGAATTGTGTCGGCGCATCCGTGAGAATTTGTAACAGCAAGTTCAATTGTGCGAATTAACGGTGTGCTGCCGTTATTATTATAAGTATAATTAATTACGGTATTACCCGACTGTGAGGTCATGCCATCGCCAAAAGCCCAGTCATAAGTGATAGCACCAATGGAGTTATTTGTTATTACAGCATCGAAAGGAGCGCATCCTGAATAATTTTCTAAAGCAAAGTTTGCAAGCAGATATGAGTAAACCGTAATTTCAGATGTAATTGTATCAGTACAATTATAGGGCGAAATCGCAATAAGAGAAACATGATACGTCGTGTCGTTATTACTAAAATTAACAAAAGAATGGATGCCTGATGGAAACGCGGAAGAGCTGCCATCGCCGTATATCCAGTCGTAAGCAGTTGCGCCTGTTGAGTTATTTGTAAATGTTACCTCAAGCGGATTGCAGCCTATGGTAATATCGGGTGTAAATGATGCAACAACAGAGGGATTGACGGTAATTGTTTTCCTGATAGTATCCGTGCAATTATTGCTGTTTGTAACAATCAGTTCCATAACATAATCAACAGGGTTGACGCTTGTGTTAATATAGGAATGACTGAAAGATAAAGCAGCCGTATCAGAAATTGTTCCGTCTCCAAAATTCCATTGATATGAATTTGCTCCGATAGAATTATTTATAAGTTGAAGATTAAATGGTGTGCAACCTGAGGCAGATTGAATCGCAAAGTCCGCTTTCAGATATGGATAAACAGTTATGGTTGTAATGGCGGTATCCGTACAATTGAATTGAGAAATAGCAATGAGTTGCGCATTGAAAATTGTATCATTTAATGAATAATTCTGATATTCATGTATTGGATTTTCATTAGCAGAATTGCCACTGTCTCCGAAATTCCATTGATAATTACTCGCTCCTGTTGATGTGTTTGTAAATTCTACGCTTAGCGGATTGCATCCCTGAATAGGTTGCGCGGTAAAATCAGCATTGATTCCCGGGTAAATTGTTATTGTTCTCTGCATGGTATCTGTGCAGGCATTAGCTCCCTGTACGGCAAGTGTGATGTTGTAATTCAGAGGATTGTTCGTATTATTTTCATACTGATAAGTTAAATTCGCGTTGTTATCTTCGTAAGAAATTCCATCGCCAAAATTCCATGAATTGCTTGTTGCCCCTATCGAATTATTAGTAATAACAGCATTAAACGGAGTACAACCCTGTGAATATTCAATACTGAAATCTGCTTTTACTAATCCCGAAACTGTGATTGGAATTTCTAAGGTATCATAACATAAAAACTGCGATATAGCAACAAGCTGAACATAATAAATTGTATCTGTCAGGTTGTAATTTAAAAAGGTATGATCAGGAGATTCAATTGAGGAAGAGCTGCCATCAGCAAAGTTCCAGAAATAATTTACAGCACCCAGACTTGTGTTTAAAAAAGAAACTTCAAGCGGACTGCAGCCATTATCAATACTTGCATTTGCCTGTGCGATAACCTGTGGATTTATTGTTATTGGAATAGAGAGCGTATCTGTGCAATTGTGATTATTGTATGCTATTAATTCAATAATATTTACTGCCGGATTTGCATTCAAATTTGTGTATATATGAGTAAAAGAAGTAGCAGAAGTATCCGAAGAAGTTCCATCTCCATAATTCCAAAGATAGCTGACAGCACCGATTGAAGCATTTGTTATTTCTGCATTATAGGGAGAACAACCTGTAACATTTTCCATGCTGAAATTTGCATTGAGATAAGAAAAAACAGTAACCGGCATGCTGGCCGTATCGCGGCAATTGTATTGAGAAATGGCTATCAGTAAGGTATTGAAGGTTGTGTCATTTGGAGAAAGATTTTCATAAATATGAAACGTATCTTCAAAAGAAGATGTTCCACCTTCGCCATATTGCCAGTCGTAAATTGTTGCGCTTGTTGAAAGATTTGTGAATGCAACATTAAGCGGATTGCAGCCGATAATGGGCGTTGCGGTGAAATCTGCATTTACGGGAGGAAAGACTGTTATCTGACGAATCAATGTATCTGTGCAGTTGTAGCTGTTTTTTACAACCAATCGTATGTTGAAAATTTCAGGAATACCGGATGTGTTTGTGAAGATGTGCTCTAATGTTGCATCGGGTAAATCAGAAGTAAAACCGTCTCCGAAATCCCATTCATAAACACTTGCTCCTATAGATGCGTTGATAATTTCTGCATGAAAAGGAGAACAACCGGAAACGTATTCAGCAGTGAAATCAGCGCGCAGATAGGGAGCAACAAGAACAGGCAGAGAGCTGGTGTCTGAACATCCGTATTGCGAGAAAGCAAGCAGAGAAGTTGTGTATGTCGTGTCGTTATTTCCCCAGTTATAAAAAGTATGATCTGGTTGATCTTGCGATGAACTTCCGCCGTCTCCGTAATTCCATTCATAATAATCTGCTGCCACGGAGTTGTTCGTATAAGCTACGGTTAATGGATGGCATCCCGTTACCGGACTTGCAGAAAATACAGCCTGCACATCGGGATAAACTGTTATTTGCCTTGTAACAGTATCTTTACAATCGTAAATATTATTGCCGATGAGGTCAAGCGTATATATTACAGGATTTGTCGTGTAGTTATTGTATGTATAAGAAAAATTATTGCCGGAAAAATCGGATGAATCTCCATTCCCAAAATACCAGTTGTAATCTGTTACTCCTGTTGATGTATTCAGAATATTTGCAGTAAAAGGAGTACACCCCGCGGTATTTTCAATAGAAAAGCTGACATTCATGGGAGGCGCGACAAAAACAGTAATGCTTGCAGAATCTGTCATGTTGCATGCTCCGCTTACAGTAACCGTGTATTTTGTCGTGGTAAGAGGTGTAACAATCGGAGTTGCGATATTCGGATTATCCATATTTATTGTAGGCGACCAGATATATTGCGCTCCACCTGTAGCAACAAGCTGGGCAGATTCTCCATAGCATCTCTTAATTACATCAGAGCCTGTTCCTGCAACAATAGCATTAATCTGCATCACATTAAAATCTGAGAAATAGCCGTACCTGCACCCGACACTGCTGCTTCCATTAATTATTCCTATATGAAACATATCTTTTGTGTTTGAAAGAAGGCTTGCGGCACCGGTTGGAACGGTTGCTCCTGCTGTGAAATTAAATACTGCTGCTTTCCAATCAGTCGTTCCTGGTACATTTTGAAACGCAGTTGCCGGAATAATTGTATTTGGACCATCCCCATTCAGTATAAATCCGTCTTCAGCTCCTGTGCGCACCATGATATTCATGTAAAAATCCTGATCAATAGATCGGGTAAATCCAACCTGAGTAGAGCCTGTGCATTGGTCTATTGGAGGGAGGATGGCACTTCCAAGTTCACATTGAAAACCTGCAACATGATACATATAAACAGGATGTGTTGCTCTTACGTGCGTTGCCTGAGTAATAACATAAGAATATGTTTGCGCTTCATTAATTGTGGTTGTAGAAATGCCATCTATAAAAATTTCCGTATTGTCTTCCGTGGCAAGTACAAAAAATCGTTCGTCTGTAAAAATCTGACCTTTCATGATAATATATTCAAGTCCGCAAATAGCAACGGGAACAGTCTGGTCACCTATGAGGTCGCGGCATCCGTCTTTTGCAACAGAATCGTCTGAAATAGTAATTGCAATAGGTTTGCCTGATACAACTTTTGATCCTTGCAGATGATTTACCGCAGCCTGACTGCTAGCTTTTGCAGAATAGGTTTGTCCTTTATTTAATGTAATAGTGAATGTTGAGCCTGCAGCATGTCCAATTATTGCATTGCTTACAGTTATCGTAACATTCGTGTTATCTTCTGTTGCAACAATTTCAAAACTACTGTAAGGTTGAGGAGTATAATTTCCGTTATCCCAGGTGTTCTGTGATGAAATATAAAATATCAGACCTAAGGCATTTTTCCCTTTCAATGCATATATTTCCGGATTGTACCATTGATTTACTTCGTAATATACTGTTATAAGATTTGTAGAATGTATTTGAATTCCGAAATTATTTATGTTGTCAGCTGGCACATTTTCAAGCATATTGAGTCTCGCTGTTATGTCGTAACTAACGGTTGCGTTTGCAGGTACATTTAAAATAATTGGAATGAAAGCAGGATTCGCAGGTTGTGAAATGGTAACAGTTGAAGCCAAATCCATAGTTGAAATTCTGAAAAGAACCGGTTGACCTCCGGGGCAGGTAGCACCCGCGCAATGTCCAGTACTGTTATAGGGAGCAACAAACCAAAAAAGCGTGTCGGTTTGAGCGCATAGTTTTGTCCCGAGAAGCAGAGAAAGCAAAATGCCATATATTAACTTGCTACGCATGGGACATTTTTATTTGTTTACGGAACTTTTTGCACAATGTTATATATTTTTTTTTATTTTTTTATTTTTTTATTTTTATTTTATAATCGCTCTGTATTGTAGAATCGCTCTATGGAGCGATTCTACAGTACATGGAGCGATTGTTCAATCCTTTTGCCTTTTAATTTTTTTTATTATTTTTACATTGTAATTATAAACTTGACCTATATGAAAAATTTTATCTCTGCTCTAATTTTGTTATTGCCTTTTTATTGTTTTTCGCAGCAACAGGTATTACCAATAATAAACCTTCAGTCTAATGAATATATTCAATCGCAGTATCCATCTTTTGATGCAATGAAGATTGAGTCCGGTAATCCCGCGAAAGTAATGGGAGACACATTGCTTTTTGAAACATTTTCTGACACTTCACGCTGGATTTCAGCAAACCTCGGAATGGGAGACAAAAAATGGAAAATCGGACCTTATACAAATTCCGATGCTGTTCAACTCACTAATTATACACAGGTTTTTACTGCGTGGAATCCTGCGCCACAAACCGGAGATTCTATTGCATATTTTAATGCGTATCAATATATCGCTACTCCACCGAATCCATTTCCAACAACTATCAATGTTACGTTAACCTATAACGGATCGTTTGATTTTTCATCAAATCCTGCGATTGGCGTTTCGTGGTTTCAGAATTACAGAGCCTATAACGGAGATAAAATTTATTTTGAATACAGCCTAAACGGTGGAATAACCTGGGTTGCAGTCAGACCTTGGGATAACCAGACTGTTACCGAATTGTATCCATGGGTGGAAGCAAATATGTATGCTCCTGACTATTATTATGAAAATATTTCATCTCTTGTAGGCGGGCAGACAAATGTAAAATTCAGATTTCGTTGGGAATGTATATGGACATCCTCTTCTCCTCAACTTTATGGAGCAGGCTATGGCTGGATGATTGATGATTTTATTATTTATGGGTTAAAAGAAAACGACCTGCTGGCAGAACAGGTGTTGCCTGCCTTTTATGGAGTTGGTTATTATTCGAGTATTCCTGAAAATCAGCGAATGAAAATTTCTTCTTTCAGTGAACGGATTTTAAATAATGGCAGCATAACGCAGAACAATATGACATTGACTGCCAAAGTCGAGACAGCAAGCGACACTACTGCCGAATTTTTGTTTAACGGAACACATCAGCTTGCTTCCATAGCACCCGGAATGCGCGATACTGTTACAACCGATACGCTTTCTTTCGATGTCCCTTCAGGTTTTCAGAGGCATATTATTACATGTACTGTAAAACAAAACCAAGACGATTTTAATATTTCTGACAATAAAGATACAATCGGTTTTTGTGTGAGCGATTCTGTTTATGCACGAGACAGAGGAAGAACAGGAAAGTTTGGACCCACCAGAGTTACAGGCTCACAAGATGGAGATTTTATGGCTGTTGCCTATTATATTTCAAATCTTGATACAGTACATTCCCTATCGGTGTATATTGCTTCGGGGACTAAACCAGGAAGCCAGATTCAGGGTATTATTTATACCTATGAGGCGGGTACTGGTTTTATTGAAGGGATTAGTACGAACGTACGAACACTTGCCACGGCTGATATAAACAAATGGATCGTGCTTTCGTTTAAACCAAATTTTGATGGTATATTTGAAATACTTGAGCCCGGGAAAGTATATTACGCTGGAATAAAATTTTTCTGGCAAACGGTAGTGCCGACTACTCAAGGTCTTTATTTAGGTGTTGATCGCGATGTCCCGATGACAGAAAATCATTGGAGTCAAACAAACGTATATGTAAAATCTTCCGGTATTCCCAGCTATATCAAAGAAATGGCACTGATACGCCTGAATCTCTCATCTTTTTCGTGCAATATGATATTAAGCACTGTTGTTACAGATCCTACCGGAGCAAATAATGACGGTTCTATCGCGCTGAATCCTCAAAACGGAATTTCTCCCTTTACCTATAACTGGTCTAATGGCGCAACAAGCCAGAATATTTCAGGTTTGATTCCCGGCACTTATTCTGTAACTGTTACAGATGGCGCTTCCTGCACACAAACCGGCTCATGGGTTGTTCATACAAGCGGTATTGATGATATGGAGCAAGAATTGAATCTGAATATTTATCCGAATCCGGCAAAAAACAGTATTTCTATTTCTACGGATAGAGCATTTACTATGACAATACTTGATGTTTTAGGAAAGCCCGTAATGTATAATGAAAATTGTTTCTCCGGTAAATTTTCTTTAGCTATGCTTTCTGATGGATGTTACTTTATTAGAATTACAAGTGCAAAGAAAACAACCTTGAGAAAATTACAGATTTGCAGATAAAAAACGGTCGCTGAGCTTGCGATGCATTGAGGTTATCGAAATGTCGAAGCACCGTTTTCTCTCTGTAGTTTCAGAACTCCTGACCCGATAATTGATTATCAATTATTTCTGTAAGTTAGCCTGTAAACGAAGAAACTGTTTTGAATTTACTATAACAAATATTATTTATACCAAACCCGGTTATATATTGCCCTTTTGGAAAACCCTTGAGGTCTCCATTGGGTAGGCACGCTGAGACCTCAAGGGTGGGGTGACCTAAATCAATGCAAAATAAATTATTTGCCCCCGTAGGGTGGCAAATAGTGATAAAAAATAAAACACTCAAAAGCAAGCACCCTGTTGGGGTGCAATAGAAATTTTTTATGCAATTGTTTATTTAAATGGAACGAAAAAATATTCAAAATTATGCGATTTAGGTCACCCCACCTCAAGGGTTTTACCGATTGAGAAAATATGACAGATAAGAGTATAAATAGTGCCTGCAAGAAAACTCATGTTTTCTTGCAGGCACTAAATAAAAAAAACCGGAAAATTTCTCCGGTTTTTTTAAATTTATAATTGAGTAAATCAAGGTTGGTTTTTAAAATCAGCCTACCCTGATTTATCAAATTCAGTACTATTACTCAACAAGAACTTTTGTGATTGATTTTTCTATACCTGTAATAACAGTGCAGAAATACATTCCTTTGCTCCATGAAGAAGTGTTAACGTTAATTTTATGATTGCCTACAGAAAGATTGTTGGTGTTTTCATAAACAATCTGGCCTAACATATTTGTAAATTTAACTTTAACAGTTTCATTCGCTTTTAAAGTAACATTAATAGTTGCATTGCCTATAACAGGGTTCGGATAAACTTTAACAGTTGAATTTTCAGCAACATTTGAATTTACATTATTAGGAATAATAATAGGGGGACCCTCAATTGTAAATTCAGCATCAGTAAATTCAATACCTTTTAGTAAATAATGTTTCTGAGTTCCGTCTGTATTCAAATTACTTTCATAAATGTCTACATAAGTAGCAGGAATCTGATAACTAGTACCGTCAAATAATGCTTTTGAAGAAGTTTTCAGGTAATAGATATTTGCATTACCAGTTTCAAAAGAAGTAACAGGAGTAACTAAGTTTGCATCAATATCAAATCCCCAAGCTTTTGGTTCCGGCATTGTATTATCGGAAACACCCCAGTTTAATGTATCAGTATCTGTCCATGATACAAAAACTTTATTACCATCAGGGCTTTTTGAAATATTGATCCAATGTCCCCATCCGGCACCACCACTTGATCCTGTAAATGGAGAAGCATCATCGGCAACCATGTTTGCGCGGAGTGTATCAATAAATGCAGCATTCCATGCACCGTTCTGTTGGAAAACATCAAATAATAATTTTGGATGAGCAGCATAGGAGTAACCTAATGAATCTGGATGATCGGAATACAAACCTTCAATAACGCAGGCAATGTGTAAGTTTCCATCGGCATCAACAACTGCAGGGTAGCCACTGGGTTCTACAGTAGAACCTGCGGGGAAGTTAGGGCGGAAAACCCATTGATCAATAGGAAGATCTAAAGATGCTCTTGTTGGCCAAATTTGGTTTGTTATAGCAGAAATAGTGTCCCATTCTTGGAAAATAGGTTCTTTAACCCAGATTGCGCCACCATCATTGGTTTCCCAAACTACAGGTACACCGGAATTGTAAGGACCATTTGCAGAGTCGTTACCCATGCTATAGAAGTAGCCATGAAGACCATCGTTGCTCATTGCAATACCATCATTAAATGTCCAGGGGTAATTTCCATTAGAGAAAGCTCTAACTCTCCAAAGGTTATGAACATAAGTAGGTGTCCAGTTTACCTGATTGGTATTGAAAACGCCATTCATAATTTTATAGTACTGAGTTCCAGGAGGTACATCACTTGCCATAGAAACAGTAGAAACGGCATTATAATAACCATTGGCTCCATCCATGCCACTCATGAAAACAACAGAGTCATTAGGATTTGCAACTTCCAACATAGCAGGAGTTCCTCCTTTTTTATTAGAAGCAAAATAATTTGATACCCATCCTGAACCGTTTGTCTGAGGACCAGAAATAACATAATACTGTTCGTCAGGATTTGTGTTTCCTGAGGGGTTGTGGATTCTTCCGTTAGGATATCTGGCGGCTGTTGCAGGTTGGAATGATAAACTGTCCCATGTAGCACCCCAGTTTGAAGTAACTTTCGAGTAGAGGTATCCTCCGTTGCCACCCCAAGTACCACCTTGACGGTGTACAAAAAGAATAGAATTTGTTGCAGGGCAAGCGTCTAACCAATGGGGACCTTCTGCTATAATCGTAAATACGTTTGCAGACGTTCCAATTGCAACAGAACTCATAGCCTTGTTTGAATTAGACAACACGCGAGGTTTAAACGGAACATTAAAAGATACATTTGCGTCAATTTTTGACTGCAAAGACTTAGCTGTTTGATCTGACAATTTCTTGTAAGCATTTTTGTTCTGGGCTTGAGCACCAACTATGATGCCGAGAGCCATAATCATTAGTAATACTTTTCTCATTTTTAATAAATTTAATTAAACATTAGGGTTTCAAATCACGCAAAAATATAAATTTTTTTTTTAATACAAATTAAATTTTAATAAGTATTGGTTAATTGTGTATAAGACTTTGTTTTTCAGTGAAAGGTTGCATCTGGTTTTTTTGGAAGTTGGAAGTCGGAAGTCAGAAGTCAGTTCTTCTTCCGACTTCTGGCTTCTGTCTTCGGTCTTTCTGCTTCCGGCTTAGGTCTTTCTGCTTCGGTCTTTCGACTGTTTAAGAAACTGTTTTGAATTTTAATATATGATAACAATGAACAATATTTTGTTCATAACTATTTGATAATCAGTTGGTTAATTAAATAAATTA
>Ga0154551_1084_pt1 | contig 29881 bp, 22 predicted proteins | sample RifGroF2_FD_105694 | JGI IMG/M metagenome (GOLD analysis project Ga0154551, IMG submission 105694) | Bacteroidetes bacterium GWF2_35_48
AATAAAATTATATCTCATTATTGGCTCTGCGAAAGCCTGTGCGTTGTGTGAGTAAGATTGTGTTGTTGTGTTTTTCAAAGTGCTTTGTTTCTAACTTCTTTATACCATCATGAAAACCGTCTTTTTGATGCCAAAATTGAGAGATAAGAACGGTTTTTCTGTTTTTTGTTGTTTGTCATTTTGCCTTACTTTTATTATTAATTTCTGTTATCTTATTATGTTTTCTTAATTACAAATTTAAGGAAATATTTGCTCTAATAAAAAATAATAATGAAATAATATCAAAGCTTCGCCAGCTCAGTCCCATTTTAAGGACTGACTATTTTCAGATAATTAATCTAACCCCTTACAATCGTTGATATCTAATCCTTATATAAAAGTAGATATAATTTCTTAAGCAAAAAAGACTTTTTAAATTTATTTTTTATTAATTTTAACTTCAATTCTCATTAAAATCTGCTATCTTCATGTTTTCAGAAAGTTATTCCTACAAATCAAAATCATCTGTGGGATTTTTTATGTTATGAAGACTTTTCATGCTTACCCATGTGTAAATTTCGGTTGTTTTACTGCTTTTATGCCCCAGCAATGTTTGAATATATCGCAAATCTGTTCCTGATTCTAACAGATGCGTGGCATAACTATGGCGCAGGCAATGAAGCGTAAATTTATTTCCGGGCAAGACCTGCTCCATATTTTTATGAAAAATCCCAAGTATCGAAGTGGCACTATACGGAGTTCCGGGGTTTGCTCCTTCTATAAAATAATAAACTGGTTTGTATATTGCCATATATTCTTTAATTTTCGCAATGAGTTTGTCGCTGATAGGAACTATCCGGTCTTTATGTCCCTTTGCATTGATAATCATCAGAGCCTTGCGCTCAAAACAAATATCTTCGCATTTTAAGTCTAAAATTTCACTCCTGCGCAAACCACATGCATATATTAATGTAAGCGCAATTTTGTGTTTGATATTTTTTATCCCTTTAAGAAACCGCTCTACATCAGGCTTTGAAATAACTTTTGGCAATTGCCTGTATCGCCTGGGTCGTTGTAAAGCATCTATATCTAATTTTACATTTTCTTTATTGATAAAAAACAGGCGAATCGCACTGATAACCTGATTCTGATAGGATGCTGATAAACCACAAGCTATAATATACTGGTCGTTGAAATTAATAAGATCTTCGTTTGTTATTTCGGAAATTGCTTTTTCATAAAAAAAACGCAAAAAGATATTAAGTGAATCACGGTATGTTTCGATAGTGTTTTCGCTGTACCTGCGCTGACGCATCCAGATGCAAAATGAGTCTATTGCTGCAGTAACTTCGATTGATAACGGATTGTTTATAAATGCAGTCAATGCAGGGGTTTTCATTTGAAGCTGCTTTTGAGACCAATCCACACAAGAATGAATTCTTCGCTGAGATTCCTCAATACGGGCAATAACATTTTTTTCAAACCATTCAATTTCCTCTTCATCACTTAATACTGAACTTAAAGCCTTGAAATCTTCTTCGTTGGGTTCAAAATCTGTTGTGCATGATAAATTTTTTTGATTTTTTGCAATTTTCATATCCCCCGAAAAAGCAGATAACTCTTTTGTATTTGCTATATCCACGGGTATTTCTTCCTGAATCTTTTTTTTGAATGAAGAATAATCAATGTCTGCAAGATTTCTCATTTTATTATAAAAATCATTAAAATCGAAATACTGTTTTTCGATATACCAGCATTTCTTAGTCTGACTCCAGAAGGCATTTTGAAGGTTTCTAAAAGCATTAATTATATTCTGATTTTTATCAGTATGCAAAAGCACAACAGATTTTCCCTTGTGTTCTGCCCATTCAAGTCTTATTGCAGGTTGGTTCATATATATATTTATATCTGTTATTAGGTAATTTTTTTTTAGTTTCACATAATATACATACGTAATGATTTAAAAAAAATAACACGGTGTGGATAAATTTTTCAAAAATAAATGATGAGCGCAGTACAAAAATATTCCTATACAGGTTTCCAAGACGAAGTATCAGGATAGCAGAGAGCCGGGATTCCGTTATAATTTTTTTTTACAATTACGTAACATCAGATTATAACTTAAAACTTTATGTCAATAATGAGGAACAAAAAAAATCTTCAATTCGCTTAAATTCATTATCTTTGCATCAATAATGAATCAATAATAACTAATCAAATAGATAAAATTATGCAAATAGCAAATCCGATATATGATGTAGTTTTTAAATATTTAATGGAAGATAGCAAAATTGCAAAACTATTAATATCGTCTATAATAAAACAAGAAATTGAGATTTTAGAATTCTCCCCAAAAGAGTTTGTAACAAATGTTGATTATAAATCAAAAAAGAATCTATCTAAAAACAACAAGAATAAAAAAAATATTCCAACTTCATTTACAGTTTACAGATTAGATTTTACTGCAAAAATAAGAACATCAGAAGGAGATAAAGTTGTTATAATAGAAATACAAAAGGCAAAATTTGCAACAGATATTTTACGATTCCGGAAGTATCTTGGAGAACAATATAGCAACAAAAAGAATGTATATTATATTGAAAGAAATGGAAAATCTGAAAAACGTGCTTTTGAAATAATCAGTATCTATTTCTTAGGACATGAATTGGAAAATATACATGGAGTTCCAGTAATAAAATCGGAGAAAAAATATATAGATTTAAGTAATGGGAAAGAAATAAAACAAAAAGAATATTTTATAGATAGTCTTAACCATGAAAGTTATACGATATTAATACCGGAATTAAAGGAAAAACGTAGGAATGAATTAGAAAAGCTATTAAGTATTTTTGACCAAAGCAATATCACAGAAAATGACCATATATTAAATGTTAATGAAAAAGATTTTCCGGAAAAATATCAAAGCTTAATAAGGAGATTGCAAAAAGCAGCAACTGTTCCAGAGATAAGAAAAAACATGGATGCTGAAGATGAAATCATAGATGCGATAGCTGAATTAGAAAGACAAAATGAGCAAGAAATAGCTATAAGAGATAAAATTATAGAAGATAAACAAAAAACAATTGAAGATAAGCAAAAAACAATTGAAGATAAACAAAAACTATTAGAAAGCAAAGATAAGCTCATCAAAGAATTAGAAAAAAAACTTAGTAAAAAAAAGTAATCGGCACATTTGCTAACATGGCGTTAGTGACTATGGCGCAATGGATTGATAATGCTAAGTCTTGCTATTTTTTTAATTTCAGATTATGCCCCATTTTATCTCTTTTTGTTTGCAGATAAAATTCATTAAACTTATTGGGTGGAATTTCCATAGCTACATTTTCTACAATTTCGAGACCATAACCTTCCAGACCTGCTCTTTTTACAGGGTTGTTGGTAATAAGACGTATTTTCCGGATTCCCAGATCGCGAAGAATTTGCGCTCCGATTCCGTAATCTCTTTCATCAGAATGAAATCCTAATTCTAAATTTGCTTCTACCGTATCTTTGCCTTCTTCCTGCAGTTTGTAGGTCATAATTTTATTGAATAATCCAATTCCCCTACCCTCTTGCATCATATACAGCAACACGCCCTTCCCTTCAGCATCAATCATTCTCATGGAATTTTCAAGCTGGGGACCACAATCGCAACGGTAGGAATGAAAAATATCACCCGTAACACAAGAAGAATGTACTCTCACCAATACGGATTCATCTTCTGTCCATTCTCCTTTAATTAATGCAACATGCTCCAGACCGTTTGAAATCTGGCGGTAAGCAATTAAATCAAAGCTTCCGAATTCTGTAGGTAATTTAACGCGAACCCCTTTCTGAATAAGACTTTCAATTTTTAATTTATAAGAAATAAGATCTTCGATGGAAACAATTTTCAAATTAAATTTTTCAGCAATTTTCAGTAAATCGGGTAAACGAGCCATGGTGCCGTCTTCATTCATTATTTCCACTAAAGCGCCTCCGGGTTTTAATCCTGCCAGGCGTGTAAGATCGACAACAGCTTCCGTGTGTCCGGCTCTTCTGAGAACGCCCCTTTCTTTTGCTTTTAAAGGAAATATATGTCCGGGACGCGCAAGGTCTTCGGGTTTTGTAACCGAATCAACAAGCGCATAAATCGTTTTAGATCTATCCTGAGCGGAAATTCCTGTTGTGCATCCTTGTCCTATTAAATCTACAGAAACGGTAAAATTTGTTTCATGCAGTGAAGTATTTTTGCCAACCATCATCTCAAGTTCAAGATCCTCACAGCGCTTCTCCGGCAAAGCCATACATATTAATCCACGTCCGTGCATTGCCATGAAATTTACCTTCTCGTCTGTAATAAGCTCCCCTGCTGTTATAAAATCACCCTCGTTTTCCCTGTCTTTATCATCAACAACAATAATAATTTTTCCAGCCTTTATATCTTCAATAGCTTCTTCTATAGTATTTAATTCGATTTCCATTTCCATTAATTTTATTCTGCAATAATACTTCTATTTTTTGAAATACCGATAATTACTAACATTTCTCACTTGGTGTTTAAGCTTATAATATATTCGCTTACACACTTTTTGCTTATGCTCCCCCCGCCCTTTAAAAACTCAAGGGTTATCAGGCAAAGAGAGTCTGAGACAAACAAAGCTTTATTTAAGAATTTTACATTTTTATTGTTTGTCTCAGCCAAATGTCAAGCCACTTTGCCATGTCCCTAATCGTTTTTAAATTCCCTCCATTTCATTGCCCACTGTTTGGTCTAGCCATCGCTCGAGCATCAGTTAACAGAAATCTCTCACTCGATTTTTGAAGTTAGAAATGTTAGTAATAATAGTTTCCAATATCAGATTATTTGAATCCCAGTTATAATTATTATGAACAAAAGAAAATCCGTTCAAAGCAAGCTCTGATGCTATTTTCGGAGAATCAAGCAATGTAAAAATATGTTTCGCATATTCTTCAGGAGAATGTCCGATTAATATTTCTTTCCCCGGACTTGCTTTCAATGCATTATTTGCTAATTCTGATGTTATGCAAGGCAACTGCATAGCCATGGCTTCGAGAAGTTTATTCTGCAATCCTACTCCTAATTGCATGGGCGCAATAAAAATTTTCGATTCTGCATAATAAGGGCGAATATCTTCAACCCATCCGGTTACAATTACATTATCGGAAGCAAGCGAAAGAACAGAAGGGGAAGGAGAAGCGCCCGCAAGAACAAGTTTAAAATCAGGTTTTTTTCTTAATAAAAGAGGTAAGACTTTTTTTACAAGAAACTCAGCGCCATCAACATTTGGTGGGTATTGCATGTTGCCTGAAAATATCAAGTCATATTTTTTTTCAGTCTCAAACGGTTTGAAAAAATCGGTATCAACACCATTCGGAACTACGGTGATTTTTTTATAATCTTCATGAGGAATCAGATTTTTATCCTGCTCGGAAATTATCGTTTTGTTATCAAAAAAATTGAAAATTTCTTTTTCATATTTCATTAAACGAGTCGTTTCAGACTGAAAAACCATCTTTTTAAAAAATCCTGCATTGTGTATTCTTCGCTCAACACCTTTAGATAAAGCATCCTGATAATCGAGTGTTTTGGGTATTTCAAAATCTTTTGCATATTCAGCAGTCCGTATAAGCTGGCAATAAATATGGTCGGGTTTAAAATTTTCAACTATTTTATTAATTTCATTTTTAATCCGAGAGTTAAAAAAATATCCTACCTGCAAAGGTTTTCCTTTAAAAAAAGCAAGAAGAACATTTATAATTACCGAAAAAAACGGGATAGGAAAAATATGTACGGAACTACAAATTTCATTGAGCTTTTGTTTTGCAAGAGGATGAAGTTTTTTATCATTTAACGCTACAAGAATCACATCGTGTTTTTTGGAAAGATGTTTAATTTGATGATATGCGCGCAGCTTGTCCCCCTTTTCAAGAGGATATGGAACCCGCGAAACTATCACCATTATTTTCATCGTAAATACTTTATTTTTTTTTACTAAAATGTTTTATTCATGGGGTTTGACTTGGGGTGTGGGTTGCAGGTTGCAGGTTGCAAGTTGTGGATTGCACGATGTAATTTTGTCAATACTTAATGAATAAAACATACTAAATAGTGCTTGCAAGAAAACGTCAATTTCTGCGTTACTCTCGACCTGAAAAACAGTCATGTACATTAGTACACTCCTGATTTTCAGGTCTTCGAAAGCCTTGAACTTGACGTTTTCTTATCAAGCACTGACACTGTCAATCAAAAAACATGAGTTTTCTTGCTGACACTAAATATTATTTCTCCAAACAAAACTGCGAATATCGAAATATTGCACCAATTATTCAAATCGAATTCTGAAATGAGAGTGAGATTAAAATTAATAAATTATAAATCAAATCATTGGAGTATATTTTTTTTCTGATTCATACGTATGGGGTAAGGGGGGCGCACGAAGCACGAAGCACGAAGCACGAAGCACGAAGCACGAAGCACGAAGCACGAAGCACGAAGCACGAAGCACGAAGCACGAAGCACGAAGCACGAAGACGAAGCACGAAGCACGAAGCACGAAGCACGAAGCACGAAGCACGAAGCACGAAGCACGAAGCACGAAGCACGAAGCACGAAGCACGAAGCACGAAGTCTGGAACTGTATCATCTACCAACTTCCAGCTTCTAACTTTCGGCTTCTGACTTCGAGCTTCCGGCTTCAGCTTCCGGCTCCATTTCCCTCAATTTACGCATCATCAGATAATAATAATAAAAAATCTACGTTAAAGAATGAAAATTTTTGGATATTTTTAAAGTCTTTAATTAAATTTGCATCCGAAATATATATTTTTTTATGAAAGGATTTATTTTACTTCTTGCGTTTTTCATGGTCTATACTGGCGTACAGGCTCAGGATGTAAAATTTACAGCTCAGGCAACCAATCTTATTGAGCTTGGAGAAAATTTTCGCCTTGTTTATTCTGTCAATGCAAAGGGGGGCGACCTGAAAATTTCGCCTATTTCAGATTTTGCAATTTTGAGCGGACCCAGTACTTCATCGAGTACCAGTATGCAAATCATCAACGGTCAGATGACTTCCAGTTCTTCCTACTCTTATACATATATTTTACAAGCGACAAAAATCGGAAAATATTCCATACCGCCAGCTACGATTAATGTTGACGGGAAGCAATACAAATCGAATGCGCTTACAATTGAGGTGGTTCAAGGCAGCAAAGGCAATCAGGGACAAAAAAAATCTCAAACTAACAATCAGGGGCAAACCAATCAACAAGCACAGAAAGATGCCGGCAATATAAAAAATGAAGATCTTTTTGTTCGCGTAATCGTTGATAAAAATTCTTTGTATCAGGGAGAAAGTGTGAGCGCAGCTATCAAAGTGTACAGCAGGGTTAATCTTGCAGGTTTTGAAAATATGAAATTCCCCTCCTTCAAAGGATTTTTCTCTCAAGAAATTGAAACACCAAATCAGGTAAATCTTCAACGAGAAAATGTAAATGGTCAGATTTATAATGTTGGGGTAATGAAGAGAGTGGTGCTGTTTCCACAGAAAAGCGGCCAACTCACAATAGAACCCTTTGAACTGGAATGTGTAGTCAGGCAGCAGGTTCGGGGAAAAAATATGTGGGACGATTTTTTCGGAACATATCAAAACATTAAAAAGAAAGTTACAAGTACGCCAATTACAATCAATGTGAAACCGCTTCCCGGCAATGCTCCGGAAAGTTTTAGCGGAGCCGTGGGAAAATTTAACATGAAAGCTTCTGTTAATACAAACCATCTAAAAACAAATGATGGAATAACATTAAAAATTATTATTTCCGGTTCAGGAAATCTGAAACTTGTTGATACATTATTTGTAAAGCTTCCATCAGACTTTGAGCGGTATGATCCCAAAATTACCAATAATTTTAAAAATGATGGAGCAGGCGCATCGGGCAGTAAAACTTTTGAATACCTTATTATACCACGACATGCCGGAAATTTTACCATCCCTCCTATTGAATTCACGTATTTCGACCTTGCTTCAAAACAATATAAAACTATTCTGTCAGATGAATTCAATATTAAAGTTGATAAAGGAAGCGAATCGGAAGATGTTACCATTGTCAGCGGTCTCAGAAAAGAGGATGTAAAATATATTGGCAGCGATATCCGGTATATCAAAAAAAATGAAATAAAATTTAAACAAAAAGGCTCTCTTCTTTTTGGAACATGGATGTTCTGGCTCAGCTACGTCATTGCTTTGGCCGCATTTATTGCTCTTTATATTTTGATGCGTGAGAAAATAAAACAGAATGCAAACTTAGCTCTTGTAAAAAATAAAAAAGCAAATAAAGTTTCGAAAAAACGCCTGAAAAATGCAATGGTTTTCCTGAAACAAAATGATAAGTCTCATTTTTATAATGAAGTATTAAAAGCACTATGGGGCTATCTTAGCGACAAATTTGGAATTCCTGTTGCAGAACTTTCGCGTGAAACAACTTTATCGCATCTTGAAAAGTATAAAATTGAAAAGGAACTTACAGATAAGGTTATGAATCTGATTGAAAACTGCGAGTTTGCCCACTTTGCGCCTTCTTCAGATGCTTATCAAATGGATAAAATTTACGCTGATGCCAGTGATCTTATTGGTGAACTTGAAAATAAAATAGGGAGGATGTAAGCAATGAACAAAAAAATCTTTTTCGTTGTATGTATTTTTCTCAGCTTTTCATGGATCAGCAAAGCTGAAGATTCTAAAAAAATTGCCGACAGCGCTGTTGTTTATTACAGCCAGAATAAATTCGACAAAACTATTGCCTGTTATGAAAAAATTTTGTCAAATGGTTATGAATCACCCGAAATTTATTTTAATGCAGGAAACGCTTATTATAAAACAAAACAGTACACGAAGGCTATTCTGTATTATGAAAAAGCGAAACTCCTCGCCCCTTCCGATGAAGACATAAATTTTAATCTTGAGCTTTCTAAAAAATTTGTTGTTGATAAAATTGATGTACTCCCGCAGATTCTAATTTCAACATGGCTTGATAAATTTACAGGTGCTATGTCATCTGATACGTGGGCTTTTTTTAGCATTATAACCTTTATCCTTTTTCTTGTTCTTCTCACTATTTATTTTTTCATGAGATCTCTTGTTGTTCGCAAGATAGCATTTGGAATAAGCATGATATTTTTATTCGTTTCGATTATTACATTTATTTGCGCATACGATCAGAAAAAAAATATTGACGATAATAAACATGCCATTGTCTTCAATTCTACTGTCAATGTTAAAAGTTCTCCTGATGATGCCGGAACAGTTCTTTTTGTTATTCATGAAGGATTAAAAGTCGGAATACAGGATAAAATCGGAGACTGGTATAAAATTAAACTTTCAGATGGGAGTGTGGGATGGCTGAAGGTTGGTGAGGTGGAGGTTATTTGAATTGATGATTTGATGATTATTTGAATTAGGAATTCGATAGATATACAATTGGAACTCAATAGGAATTCGATTGATGTTCAATAGGAATTCGATTGATGTTCGATAGGAATTCGATTGATGTTCGATAGGAATTCGATTGATGTTCGATAGGAATTCGATAGATATACAATTGGAACTCAATAGGAATTCGATTGATGTTCGATAGGAATTCGATTGATGTTCGATAGGAATTCGATTGATGTTCGATAGGAATTCGATTGATGTTCGATAGAAATACAATTGTACATCTACCGAATCAACAATTGAACATCTATCGTAGAAACTTATATTTTTCAAAACAGATAATAAAAATAAATGAAATTACTTGTCATTGAAGGCCTCGATGGGTCGGGAAAATCTACTCAGATTGATTTGCTTCAAAATTTTCTTACTAAAAATAAAGTACCTTATAAATATCTTCACTTTCCAAGAACGGATGCTCCTTTTTTTGGTGAATTGGTCAGTATGTTTTTACGTGGCGATTTGGGCGATTTGGCAAATGTAAATCCATACCTCGTTGCGCTTATTTATGCAGGCGACAGGAATGATGCGAAAGAAATGATTTTGCAATGGCTGAAAGAAGACCATCTTGTTTTGCTTGATCGCTATGTTCATTCAAATATTGCATTTCAATGCGCGAAATTAAAAGATAAAAGCGAGCAGGAAAAGCTTAAAGACTTTATTATACGATTAGAATACGAGTATTATAAAATTCCAAAACCCGATCTTAATATTTTCTTAAGTGTACCCTTTTCTTTCACTGAAAATAAATTATCATCACAACGATCCGGAGAAGACAGAAGTTATCTGCAAGGGAAAAAAGACATACACGAACAAGATTTGGAATTTCAAAAGAACGTGCGCGAAATGTATCTGAATTCAGTAAAAGATGATCCGAATTTCAGACTGATAGATTGTACGGATGGCGATACATCTATGCTGCCACCCGATAAAATTTTTGAAAAAATTATTTATTCCTTAAAGGACAATAACATGATTCCCTGATGTGTTAAACATAATTTTGCAAATGGGGAAAAAAACATGTAGGTTTGCAGAAATTATTAAAATTACTATTATGGCAAGTCGCAGAAATTTAAAAAAAGACATCAACTACCTTACAGGTGAAGTAATATCAGATTGTTTTGCATATATGTTTTTTAATCCAGACAAAAATCAGGATAAAGTTGTAAACATCATAGAAGACACAGCATCATCAAGGAATGAACTGATAGCAAAAATATGTCAGTCGAAAATTGAAAAAGATCCTAAAAAATTGAAAGCTTATTTCAGTGATATTAAAAAATCAATGGCAAGTTCTGTTGATAATTCCTTTCAGAATTTAAGCAAACTAGTAAAATAGTGCTTGCAAGAAAACGTCAATTTCTGCGTTACTCTCGACCTGAAAAACAGTCATGTACATTAGTACACTCCTGATTTCCAGGTCTTCGAAAGCCCTGCCTACCGGACAGGCAGGCTTGAACTTGACGTTTTCTTATCAAGCACTGACACTGTCAAGCAAAAAACATAAGTTTTCTTGCTGACACTAAATAGTGTTTGTCGTTGTGGCGATCAAACACTGAATTTGTTGACAGATACAAATAAAAAAAACCTCAAAAATTTTGAGGTTTTTTTATTTATTTATTCTTTGTTATGCTCCGAGAGTAGCAACCATAACGGCTTTAATAGTGTGAAGGCGATTTTCAGCCTGATCGAATACTAAAGAATTAGCGCTTTCAAAAACTTCTTCTGTAACTTCAATACCGTTTTTCAAACCAAAATCTTCAGAAACCTGTTTGCCTATTTTTGTATCTGCATTATGAAAAGCAGGAAGGCAGTGCATGAATTTCACATTTGAGTTGCCTGATTTTTTCATAATTGCGCTGTTTACCTGAAATGGTTTTAATAGCTTAATTCTTTCAGCCCAAACTTCTTTAGGTTCTCCCATGGAAACCCATACGTCTGTGTGTATATACTCTACACCTTTTACCGCTTCTTCAGGTTTTTCTGTAATAGTAATTCGTGCGCCTGAAGTTTTTGCGATTTCTTTACATTGTTTAATTAATGCAGCATCCGGCCACAATGCTTTTGGTGCTCCGATACGTACATCCATACCAAGAATAGAGCCCACAACGAGTAAAGAACGCCCCATGTTAAAACGAGCATCGCCAAGATACGCGTAAGAAATTTTTTCTAATGGATTGTCTGAATGTTCCATCATAGTTAAAACATCGGCAAGCATTTGTGTGGGATGCCATTCATTGGTAAGTCCGTTCCATACGGGTACACCTGCGAACTGCGCAAGTTGCTCCACTATTTCCTGACCAAAACCACGGTACTCAATGCCATCATACATTCTGCCAAGAACGCGGGCAGTATCTTTAACCGTTTCTTTATGTCCCATCTGACTTCCAGATGGACCGAGATAGGTTACATGAGCACCCTGATCAAGTGCTGCAACTTCAAATGCACAACGTGTACGGGTTGAATCTTTTTCAAAAATCAAGGCAATATTTTTTCCTTTTAACTTTTGTTGTTCAATGCCTGCATATTTAGCTTTTTTGAGGTTTTTCGATAGATTCAACATAAATACTAATTCTTCTTTTGTAAAATCTAATTCTTTTAAAAAATGTCTGTTTCTAAGATTAAATGCCATATTCGTATTTATTTTATGTTAATATTTTACGTTATAAAATATTCCCGCTCCATGGGGCGGGATTACAGTTTACAAGACGGGATTACAGTTTGCTAGCTCAGGACAAAGCGGGTTCCGGAGCCTTCTTTCCCGAGATGTGATGCTTCGGTGATGATCGCATCTTTGCCTGTTAACTCAACAAACTGTAAGCATGCACGCACTTTTGGCGCCATACTGCCTTCGGTAAACTGACCTTCTTTAAGATAAAATTTAGCTTCATCAACCGTAATAATATCCAAAGCTTTTTCATTGGGTTTTCTGAAATTAACGTAAACCTTTGGGACGTCTGTTAGAATAATGAATTCATCTGCCTGAATCTGAGTTGCAAGCAAAGAAGAAGCAAGATCTTTATCAATTACTGCTTCTATTCCGCGTAACTGATTGGGTCTTGAATAATGTACAGGTATTCCGCCACCACCTACAGAAATTACAATTTGTCCGTCGCGAGCCATTTTGCTGATAGAATGTCTGTTTGCAATTTTATAGGGTACAGGAGATGCAACAACTCTTCTCCATCCTCTTCCGCGCGGGTCTTCTTGGAAAACATAACCTGTTTCCTTAACAATAGCGTCTTTTTCTTCTACGGTATAATAAGGACCTATAGGTTTCGTAGGCTTTTTAAATGCCGGGTCGTCTTTGTCAACCAACACTTCCGACACAATTGTGATAACGTCTCTGTCTAAGCCACGTTCTTCAAGCACATTTCTCATTTGCTGTTCCAGAATATATCCAATAAACCCCTGTGAATAAGCACCACAAATATCGAGAGGCATTTCCGGAATACCAAACATTTTTGCGCCGGCAACATTTTGCAATAAAATATTACCTACCTGTGGTCCATTACCATGGGTAACAACAAGGTTATAATCTTTTTTAATCAGATAAGAAAGCTTAAGACAAGTATCATAAGCATTTGCTTCCTGCTCCTCGATGGTACCGCGCTGATCGCCTCGGAGAAGCGCATTTCCTCCAAAAGCTACTACTGCTAATTTTTTCATACAATTATATTTATTTAAATTATTTTAAAGGCAAACCGCAAATCTATAAAAAAAATAATATAAAAATCAAATCCAAAAATTTGCTCCAAATCTTTATGCCACAGACCTACCTTGGCAGCAGCTACCGTGTGGACACAAATATGTGAAGTATTTTTATTGAGGTGTTTGATATTTTTAATATTTTAAGCCTACTCTGAATATTAATTAAACCTAATATATGACACGAATTTCACGAATTAGCCTGCCTACCTGTTAACAACAGGTAAATCAGTCGATTTATCAACTGAAGTTGACAAGGCAGGTTCGTGTAATTCGTGTCAATAATACTTTTCGGAAAGGACTTAATAAAAAAGATGTGTCCACACGGTAGCTGTCGGCAGACAAGGTTGCAGGTTGCAAAATTAACAAATACCACTATTTTTGATGAATTACAAAAAATAATAACTTAAAAAATATCCTGTCATTTATTTTATATTTAATGGGAAAATCATGTAAAATCATTGCTACATAAGGCTTCATTGACCAACGTACTTTTTTAATAAATTAAATTTTTTCAAAATGTATTATAATTAAATTTATTTTTTACTTTTGTCGTTTATGTTTGGACAAGAATAGTAGAGATTAATTTGTTAATGAAAAGATTTGTATTTGTTTTTATAACACTCGGTTTATTAGTTTTTTTTGGTTGCGACTCATCCATATTTAAAAAGGGGATTGATGAAGGACAGATTACCTATAACATTACTTATTTTCAAAGTGATGATGAAAATCCATTGGTATCACTGCTTCCCACAACTATGGTAATAAAATTTAAAGATAACAGTTCTATTGGCATTATCGAAGGCTGGATGGGCTTGTTCAAATCAAGCTACATTTCTAATTTTAAAAAGAAAACCAACACTTCTACTTTTAAGGTTATGGATAAAAAATTAGCCTTTGAAACGAAATTTGACGAAGAAAATTTTGGCTTCGATCCTTTTCCCAGTTTGAAAATAGAACATACTACCGATGAAAAAATGATTTCAGGATATAAATGTAAAAGAGCAATTGCCACAGTTGGAGAAGAAAAAAAAGACACATTCAGTATTTATTATACAGATGATATTAAAATTAACAATCCAAACTGGAATACTCCTTTTAAAGAAATTGCAGGAGTATTAATGGAGTTTCAGGCTGGTATGCGCGGTGTTCAAATGAAATGTGTTGCCTGCAAAGTAGAAGATTTAGAAATCAAAGATGAAGAATTTGAAATTCCCGCCAATTATAAAAAAGTATCTAAAGAAGAATTTGAAAAAGTCATCAATGATTTGATGAAAAATAATTAATACAAAGTTTAATTTTAATTTAATTATAATGAAAACAAAAATTCAATATCTGTTTGCAATTGTTTTATTAACATTTACATTGTCTTTTTCCTTTGCTCAGAAATCCTACGTCATTAAATACGAAATGGTTTATGATGCTCCAGGTCTTGATGCTGCAATGAAAGCGCAGCTACCCTCTGAAATGACCATGTATATAAAAGGGAATAAAATGATGCAGGAATCAAAATCATCAATGGGAACTCAATCTGCAATTTATGACGGCGACACAAAAAGCAGCATTGTTCTTATAGATATGATGGGACAACAACTTGCAATTAAAGTTGGTAAAGAAGAAATTGAAAAGCAATTGACCGAAATGCCTAAAGTAACTGTAGACTTATTTGACGAAACTAAAAAAATAGCCGGATATACTTGTAAAAAAGCAGAAATTACAGAAGGAGACAACACTTTTACTGTGTTTTATACAAGTGATTTAGGTGTAAGCGATATCAACTGGGCTACAGAATTTAAAGATATTAAAGGCGTTATGATGGAATATTCCACTTCGCAACAGGAAATGACCGTAAAATTTACGGCTAAAGAAGTGAAGGAACAAAAAATAAAAGATAAACAATTTACCATTCCATCCGGGTACAAAGAGCTTACTCCGGAAGAAGCGAAGAAAATGTTTGGAGGAGAATAAGAATCCTGAAAAATCCTCTCATGAGGATTTTTTTTTATAACAAAGGCTTAATAATGTGGTAAGAAATTATTATAATGGCCAAAGAAAAAAAGAAAAAAGGAAAAGACAATACCGGAGATTTCACAGAAGATGTACCAAAAGTGAAAGCTGTTCGGTCTGCAAAAGAAATTGTCAACTTTGTTCGTGAAGAACGATTTAAAGTTGTTCTTGGCAGTGCTTTGATTTTTCTGGCTGTTTTCCTTTCTATTGCTTTTGTATCTTATCTTTTAACATGGAAATTTGATCAGAACAAACTTTCAATCCCTTTCGGGGACTTTATAAAAAATCCTCAAATTATTGTTGAAAACTGGGCAGGTAAAATTGGCGCATATCTATCACATATTTTTATTCACAGGGGCTTTGGACTTGCTTCTTTCTCTTTAGCTTTGATTCTGCTTGTAACGGGAATAAGATTATTTAAGGTTCGGCTGCTTCCTTTAAGAAAAACTATTTTTTACTCACTTATTCTTACTTATTGGCTTTCATTAACGCTTTCTTTTTTCTATGGATCCGATTATTTTTATCTTGGTGGCACTCATGGCTACTTCATGGTAATATGGCTAAACGCTTTCTGGGGAAAAATCGGAACGCTTTTATTTTTAGGACTTGTAATCTTTACATTTATTATTTTCGCTATAAAAAATTCACTTGCATGGTTTAAAGAAATTGTAAAAAAACGTGAGTCAACAGAATTCAATGATGATGATGCTAAAATTGAAACGAACGACTCCGATACGATTGAAGAAAATCTCGACCCCATAGAAGATGTCAATTTAGACGAAAACACTGAAACGGAAACAGACGCAGAAATAGTATCAGAAACAGAAGCAGAAGCAATATCAGAAGCAGAATCAGAATCAGAAAAGAAAGCGGAAGAAGAATTTTTAATAAAAGAGAAAAAAACTGAAGAAAAAAAATTCGATGAAATACCCTGGACTATTGAGCCGAGAAAAGAAGAAGAGCTGGTTGTAAATGAATCAATATCCGAATCAAAAAATGCTGAAAAAATTGTCGAAAAGAAAATTGACGAAACTATAATTTTCGGTGTTAAAAGAAAACCTAAAATAGAAGAGGGTGTGGAAAATTCTGATACAACAGAAAACAATCTTCCCCCTGAAATAAATGACGGTGTTGATTTTACCGTTGAAAAACACGAAGATGAACTTATTACCGATGAACCTGACGGAGAAAAAGAAATCAGAATTGAAGATCTCGGCCCTTATGACCCGACGCTTGACCTTTCGCGCTACCAACTTCCCCCACTCGACCTGCTTGTTGATTACAAAAGCGACAGCGAAGTAACACCCGAAGAGCTGAACTCGAATAAAAATAAAATTGTTGAGACGCTCAAAAACTACAATATTGAAATTTTAAGCATTAAAGCTACTATTGGTCCAACGATTACCTTGTACGAAATAATCCCGGCTCCCGGCATTCGGATTTCAAAAATTAAAAATCTGGAAGACGACATCGCATTGAGTTTATCTGCGCTTGGAATCAGAATCATTGCTCCTATGCCCGGAAAAGGAACGATTGGTATTGAAGTGCCAAACCTGAAGCCGGAAGTCGTATCCATGTGGTCTATCATTGCATCCACAAAATTTCAAGAATCAAAATTCGACCTTCCTGTTGCTTTAGGAAAAACTATTTCGAACGAAACATTTACATTTGACCTTGCCAAAATGCCCCACCTGCTTGTTGCCGGCGCAACAGGTCAGGGAAAATCTGTGGGCTTGAATGCAATTCTGGCGTCTTTGCTATATAAAAAACACCCGGCGCAATTAAAATTTGTTCTGGTTGATCCGAAAAAAGTTGAATTAACACTCTATTCAAAAATAGAAAAACATTTTCTTGCAAAAATTCCTGATGCCGAAGAAGCCATTATCTGCGATACGCATAAGGTTGTTAATACACTGAATTCATTATGTAAAGAAATGGACTCAAGATACGATCTTCTAAAAATGGCTGCAGCACGTACGATCAAGGAATACAATACAAAATTTTCTGAACGCAAATTAAATCCTGAAAAGGGTCATAAATATTTACCTTATATCGTTGTTGTAATTGATGAATTTGCAGATCTTATTATGACAGCAGGCAAAGAAGTTGAAATGCCCATCGCCCGAATTGCACAATTAGCGCGCGCTGTAGGTATTCACATGATAATTGCAACACAACGACCTTCTACAAATATTATTACCGGAACCATTAAAGCAAATTTCCCTGCACGTATAGCATTTAAAGTTGCCTCAATGATAGACTCCAGAACCATTCTCGACTGTCCGGGCGCAAACCAGCTCGTGGGAAAAGGAGACTTGCTCATGTCGCAGGGTAGCGAGCTGATTCGTATTCAATGCGCTTTTGTTGATACCCCGGAAATTGAAAAAATCTGTGACTATATTGCCAGTCAACAGGGCTACCCAAGCGCATTTGAACTTCCTGAATATGTTCCAGAATCAGCAGAAGGGAATATGGAAATTACAGACACGGGAAAAAGAGATGAAATGTTTGCAGAAGCAGCGCGGTTGGTTGTAATACATCAGCAGGGCTCCACTTCTCTTATTCAAAGAAAATTTGCAATCGGTTATAACCGGGCAGGACGCTTAATGGATCAACTGGAAAAAGCAGGAATCGTAGGTTCATTTGAGGGTAGCAAAGCACGAAAAGTGATGTTTTCTGATTTGGAATCTTTAGAAAGCTTTCTCAGAGATTCCAACATAATTTAATGGCACATTAGTTGAAGTTTAATTTGAAATTTATTATCATGAAACAAATTTTATTACTTACAGCATTCATTTTTTTATACACGATTTCTTTCGGACAAAATAAAAATGAAACAGGCACTAAAGCAAAAACACACGACCCAAAAGCAAAAGGCGTTCTTGATAAAGTTTCGGTTAAAACAAAAGCTTTTAAAACAATAAAAGCAGATTTTGTTGTTTCAAGGGAAGATAAAAAATCTACAAAAAAAGATACGCAAAAAGGTTCGCTCTGGATTAAAGGAAGCAAGTATAAATTAGATATCATGGGCACAATTACGTTTTGCGACGGAAAAACACGTTGGGCTTACATTAAAGAATCAAAAGAGGTAAATATTACAGAACCCGATCTGAAAAATGATAAGCTTGTTGACCCTTCAAAAATTTTTACTATTTATGAAAAAGGTTATAAATATACATACATATCCGAGAAATTTGAAGACGGCTTACAGCTTCACGAAATTGACTTATATCCTGAAGATTTAAAACAAAAAGTTTCGAGAATTACCTTGCAAATAGAAAAAAATGAAATGAGAATTCACTCCGTAAAATACATCGAAAAAGATGGCGTTATTTATACAGTCAAAATAGCAAAATTTTTACCCGATACTGAAATATCTGATGCTGATGTTACATTTAATAAAGCAAATTTTCCCGGAGCTGAGATTATTGATATGAGAGATTAAGGGCTGTCTTCGGCTTCTCCCTTCGGCTCAATTCGACTTCGCTCACTGCAAGCCGCTCAGAGAGTGCTGAAAACAAACATAAAAACTATTAAATAAATCACAAATCAAAAAATGTCTTTCCTCTATCCCACGTTTCTTTTCGCACTTTTTGCAATAGCAATCCCGATTATTATACATCTTTTTAATTTCAGGAAATTCAGAGTTGTTTATTTCAGCAATGTTAAGTTTTTACAAAATGTTTTACTCGAAACAAAAGCAAAATCAAAATTAAAACACCTTCTCATTCTGCTGTTGCGTATTCTTACAATCGCTGCGGCTGTTATTGCATTTGCCCAACCTTTTATTCCAGATAATACTTCACGAAAAAATCCTGCTTCAGGAATTGTTTCTATACATATAGATAATTCGTTCAGCATGGATGCTGAGGGTAAAGAAGGAAACCTGCTGGAAGTTGCCAAAAACAAAGCGAGAAGTATCGCTACCGCATTTCCTGCCGGAACAAAATTTCTTTTAACGACAAACGATCGCGATTTTGGCTCCCACCACCAGATAAACAAAGAACAGGTACTTGAAAATATTTCAAAAATTCAGATTTCTCCCAATTCTGAAAAACTCAGTAACATTTTAACAATCCATAAAGATGGAATCACAGAAGGAAATCCGATTCATTATGCCGGTACAAGTTTTATTATTTCAGACTTTCAGCAAACGGGATGCGACCTTGAAAATTGTAAATCCGACAGTTTGATTTCCGTACAACTTACACCTGTTTCTGCACAAGCAACAAACAACCTGTATATTGACTCATGCTGGTTTGAAATTCCCTTCCGGAAATTTAATCAACAGGAGGAAATTTTTGTGCGTATTGTTAATTCTTCTGCTGAGTCGTACAACAACATTCCTGTTAAAATTTTTATTAATGATTCTTTAAAAGCCCTCGCAAGTTTTAATATTCAGGCTGAATCGGATGAAATTGTCAGTTTAAAATTCTCTAACAATACAACAGGATTATACAATGGTAAAATTGAAATATCTGATTATCCCATCACGTACGACAACACCTTTTATTTTGGATATAAAATAGCATCTGGGCTAAATCTTCTGATAATAAACGGGCAGAAAGAAAGTAAATTTTTTACAGCGCTATATGAAAATGAAGAATATATAAAGGTTTCACAGGCTTCTGAAAAAACAGTACAAACTTCACAAATTAATAATTCGGCTATCGTAATTTTAAATGAAATAAAATTAATGACAAGCGGACTCATTCAGGAGCTTGGCAATCACGTGAAAAATGGAGGCTCTGTTGTCTTCATTCCTGCATGGGACGGAGATATTGAATCATACAACCAATTTCTCGGAGCATTTAAAACAAACCTTATTTCTTCAAAAGATACAGCTAAAAAGCGTATTGCTTATATTGAATACAACAGCGATATTTATAAAAATGTTTTTCAGAAAAAAGATGAAAATCAGGATATGCCTGTTATTTCAGGGTCATTCGTACTTTCAGCCTATACCAACACACAGGAAATTCCACTTTTAAAAACACAGGATGGAAGAACCTTGCTAAGCCAGGTAACTCTTAACAAAGGCTCTTTGTACAGTTTTTATTTTCCAATATCAAAAGAGACAAGCAATTTTTCAAAACATCCCCTGTTTGTACCCACAATGCTGAATATGGCGTTAAACTGCAACCCTTCGCCTAATCCCTATTATACAATCGGAGTCAATAATACAATTGATATTAATAATTTAAAAATATCCGAATCTGACAGGGTTTTTCATATAAAAAATATTCTGACAAATACCGATTTTATACCACAGCAAACCATAAGCGGAAATATTATCAGACTTAATGTACAAAATCAGGTAAAACAAGCAGGAAATTATCATGTGATATTCGGAGAAGAAGCTATTGAAACCATAGCGTACAACTACAATCGTGCAGAGTCCAATTTGCGTTATTATAATGAAGAAAATCTCAGTGAAAAAATAAAACAGGCATCCCTGAAAAATTTCTCGATTCTTGATGCAGAAATTAAATATCTGTCGAAAGCTGTTGACCAAATTAATAAAGGAATCCAACTATGGAAATTATTTGTATTACTTGCATTGCTCTTTTTAGGTACAGAAATCGCTCTATTACGCTTGTGGAAAAGTTAATGTAAGGCAAATAATTGCCCACAACCGGACATATTATTCACTGATTTTCAATATAAAGAAAAAAAACTATCAAAAGGCTTGTAAAAAAGCATAAAGATTCTTAATTTTGCAACCTCAAAACTGACCTGTGGTGTAACTGGCAACACAACTGATTCTGGATCAGTAGAGTCTAGGTTCGACCCCTAGCAGGTCAACTTTTTAAGGGTTTTCAGAAGAAAATCCATAGCGACAAAATCAGTCAAGCGTCTAATAATCAGATAAAACTGAAAAAAAGAAATTGACTGATTTTTTTTATTTACCGACCCTATTACCGACCCTGACTTTTTTTTCAAGCATAATTTTTATAATCTATGATTAAATCTGACAGAGGTGTTTTTTTTGCAAACCCCTAATTTCTCAACTCGCTGGCTCGCGCAATTCAGGCTTTTTATAAAAAACGTTCAGTGTATTGATTATTATATACGAAAAACGTTCAGTGTATTGATTGTTTTTATATATTTGTAAAAAAATATTTTTTCAAATATGCTGAACAAATTTATAGAACTTTCTGAACGAACTATTGAATTTACAAATTGCGATTTTATCCGGCCGCAAATTGAGTTTTTGAAACAAAGGGAACGGTTAATTGGGATAAAAGGCAGTCGTGGTGTAGGTAAAACTACACTACTGCTGCAATTTGCAAAAACCGAACTCAGCAAAAAAAATAAATTGTACGTTAGTTTGGATAATCCGTACTTTGCAAAAAACAATTTATTTGAATTTACAGATGAATTTGTAAAAAACGGCGGCGAATATATACTTTTAGACGAAGTTCATCATTACAAAGATTGGTCTTTGACGTTGAAAAATATTTACGATAGTTTCCGTGATTTAAAAGTTATTTATACAGGTTCGTCTTTATTGAAACTTACAAAAGGAAGAACCGATTTATCACGCCGAACGGTTATAAATACGTTGCACGGTCTTTCGCTACGTGAATATATCAATTTTACTGAAAAAACAAATTTTCAGGTATATAGCTTGAATGAAATTTTAGAGAATCATACGGAAATTTCAAAACAAATAATTACGAAAATAAAGCCAATTCAAAAGTACAACGAGTATGTAAAAATTGGTTATTACCCGTTTTTTTTAGAAAACAAGAATAATTATTTATTCAAATTAGTAGAAATTGTAAATCAAATACTTGAAACTGATTTGCCGTTTATTGCAAATATTAGTTATGCCAATATTAACAAATTGAAACAACTTTTGCAGATAATATCCGAAAGTGTGCCATTTAAACCAAATTTGGAAAAAATAAGCAGCCAGATAGAAATAAGCAAAAATACACTGAAAGATTATATGTTTTTTTTGCAGGAAGCAATGCTTATTTTAATGCTGAAATCGGAAAAAAAAATAAGTTCAAATTTAGCAAAGCCTGATAAAATTTATTTATTTCACCCAAATTTGATGTATTGTCTTGCAAATGAAAATTCAAATATTGGGAACATTCGTGAAAGTTTTTTTATGAACCAATTGCAAGTTAGCAATAAAGTAAATTATTCTGAAATGGGTGATTTTCTTGTTAACCAAAAATACATTTTTGAAATAGGTGGGAAAAACAAAACCTATAAGCAAATTGCAAATATCAAAAATTCATTCATAGCAGCCGATGACGTAGAAATTGGACATAAAAATACAATCCCCCTTTGGCTGTTTGGCTTTTTGTATTAATAATAATCAATCGGTTTTATGTTTCAGTCTGATATTAAAAATTGACATCGAAAATCAGAAATGTGAAAAACCGTGGAATAGTGTTGTGAAATCAACTATTAGAGCATTTGAAATTGACCGCCAAAACAGAATATGTTTAGGTTATGGTTGGAGCGCATCAGGTCTTTAATATGATGGAAATACCTGGACAACGATTGACACATCAAATGTACTAAGCGAGAAATTGCTTCTGTTTGAGCAATTTTTTTCAGAGAATTAAATCCTAATTTTAAACAACTCTTTTCATTGTAAATATAACAGAGGTGTTTTTTGCAATTATTGATTAGAATTTATCCATTTGTAAGCAGCATCCGATCTTGAAAAAACTTTTGAAAATTAGAAAGGAAATGAAAAACAACTGGATGATGTTTTAGTGCTTGGAATAAAATTTTAAGTTTATTTTTTTTTCTTCAAAGTCAGCCAATGATTGCAAAGCTTCTGAAAATTTGTTCGAACAAAGCCTGTTCAGGTCACGAAAACCTTGCAGAAAGAAAATGCATAAAAAACGTATTAAGCAGAAAAAAACTTCGTAGATTGTAATCGTAGATACTCTTCAGAAAAATTGAGTTGATGATTTTATCTAATTTTAAATGTGTGAATTATGTAACTGAAATAAATAGTTATATAACTTTTGTTTATTTAATTAACCTATCTTTGATTTTAACTAAATTACTAAATTCAATGTGAAATTTAAAACACAGTCTTGTGAAGCTATACATTAAATACATGGTAAGCAACCGTTGTAAATTAGAAGTGAAGGATGAGTTGAAAAAACTTGGACTTCATTATATTTTTGTTGATTTAGGCGAAGTTGAAATTATGGAAAATCTTACTGAGGAACAACTGGGGCAATTAAAAATTGCACTTTTAAATTCTGGGTTTGAATTAATGGATGATAAAAAAGCAATTTTAATTGAAAGAATAAAAAATACAATAATTGAAATGGTTCATCTTTCCGATGAAGTATTAAAAGTTAACTTTTCAGATTTTTTGAGTAACAAATTGAAGTATGATTATACATATCTGGCAAATTTATTTTCAGCTATACAAGGAATTACTATTGAACAATTTATTATTTCCCATAAAATTGAACGGATAAAAGAGCTGATTGTTTATGATGAGCTTAATATTACAGAAATCGCGTGGAAAATGAATTACAGCAGTGTTGCACATTTGTCGAATCAATTTAAAAAGTTTACTGGTTTAACACCTACGCATTTCAAAAAAATGAAAGATATGAAACGAAAATCGTTTGATGATATTGGAAATAACATGACGGCTAAATAATTTTTATAGCAACCAAACATGGCTAAAGAAAAAAAATCTGATGAAGATGAATTAATCATAGCACGAAAAGAACTTGCCTTTCAAAATGAAGAAAAGGAAAAGCGTGCAGCAGAGCTTGACATTGCAAAAATCGAACTTGCTCATCAGGATGACGAGAAAGAAAAACGTGCAGCAGAATTAATCCTTGCAAATAAAGAACTTGTTTTTCAAAATGAGGAGAAAGACAAAAGAGCAGCAGAATTAATTCTTGCAAACAAAGAACTTGCCTTTCAAAATGAAGAAAAGGAAAAGCGTGCAGCAGAGCTTGGCATTGCAAACATCGAACTTGCTCACCAGGATGAAGAAAAAGAAAAACGTGCCGCCGAGTTAATGCTTGCGAATAAAGAGCTTATTTTTCAAAATAAGGAGAAAGACAAAAGAGCCGCAGAATTAATTCTTGCAAACAAAGAATTAGCCTTCCAGAATGAAGAAAAAGAAAAGCGAGCAGCAGAGCTTGACATTGCAAACATAGAACTTGCTTACCAAAACGCAGAGAAAGAAAAACGGGAATATGCAAATATCGAACTTGAAGCATACTCCAATTCATTAAAATTAGCTTCTCAATATTCACGAAGTCTTATTGAGGCCAGCCGCGATCCTTTAGTTACCATCAGCAATGAAGGGAAGATTATGGATATGAATAATGCTTTCGAGGCAATTACAGAGATGACGCGCAAAAAACTTACAGGTACAGACTTCTTCGATTATTTTACCAAGCCACAAAAAGCGCGTGAAGTTTACAAAGAAATATTTGAAAAAGGATTTGTTGCAGATTATCCGTTAACAATCAGAGATGGTAAGTTGACAGATGTTTTGTTTAATGGGGCTGTTTATAAGGATGAGCAGGGAAATGTACTTGGCGCTGTGGTTGTGGCAAGAGATATTACGGAACAGAAAAGAATTGAAAAAGAATTAATAGAGGCAAGAGTTTTTGCAGAACTGGCAGTTGGAATAGCAGAAGAAGCAAAAAAAAAGGCTGAATGTTCTACAATTATAGCAGAAGATGCTGTTAAAACGAAACAGCAGTTTTTATCAAACATGAGCCATGAGATACGTACGCCCATGAATGCCATTATTGGCTTCACAAAAGTACTGCTGAAAACAGAGCTGACCACGAAACAAAAAGAATATTTATCGGCTATAAAAATAAGCGGCGATGCATTGATTGTTCTTATTAACGATATTCTCGACCTGGCAAAAGTAGAATCGGGAAAAATGACATTTGAGCAGATACCCTTCAAAATGGCTTTATCTATTTCAGCCATGCTTCATTTGTTTGAAACTAAAATACAGGAAAAAAATCTGGAACTTATAAAAGAATATGACTGCCGGATTCCTGAAGTTTTACTGGGTGATCCGGTGCGTCTGCACCAGATAATTTTAAATCTGGTAAGTAATGCTGTTAAGTTTACAAACACTGGGAAAATTACGGTCTCTGTTAATTTATTAAGCGAAGATAAAGATCAGGCAACCATAGAATTTAAAATTTCTGACACTGGGATTGGAATTGAAGAAAATAAAATAAAAAATATTTTTGAATCTTTCCGGCAGGGATCCAGTGGTACAGCACGATTATATGGTGGTACGGGATTAGGTCTTTCTATTGTAAAACAATTAGTAGAGCCGCAGGGTGGCAGCATTCATGTAAGCAGTAAAGTAAATGAAGGTTCAACGTTTAGTTTTATTTTAAGTTTTCTCAAAACAAATGATTTGGCTGAACTTGATGTAAATACAGAGGAATGGGATAAAAGTATTAAAAATATAAAAGTCCTTGTAGTTGAAGATATGGCACTCAATCAGCTTTTGATGAAAACATTATTGGACGATTTCGGGTTTGACCGTGATATTGTAGCAAACGGAAAAATTGCTATTGAATATTTACAAACTAAATCCTATGATATTATTTTGATGGATCTCCAAATGCCCGAAATGAATGGGTTTGAAGCAACGGAATATATACGGAACAAAATGAATTCTAAAATACCCATCATCGCTTTAACAGCCGATGTAACCACTGTTGATCTTGCAAAATGTAAAGCTGTGGGCATGAATGATTACATTGCAAAGCCCGTTGATGAAAGATTATTATATAATAAAATCGTGGGTCTGGTAAAGAAACCTGTTGTGACGAAAGAAGCAGAAAACAAAGAGGTTGGAAGCACTTTTAGCGGAAAAACAAAATGTACGAATATGGATTACTTAATGCATAGGACGAAATCAAATCCTAAATTAATGATGGAAATGATTTCACTCTATCTAGAGCAAACGCCTCCATTGGTAAGTGCGATGAAACAAAGTTTGCTTGATAAAGATTGGGTTTTATTACATGCAGCAATTCACAAAATGATTCCTTCTTTTTCTATTATGGGAATTAATGCTGATTATTTAAACATGGCAAAGCAGGTAAAGGAATATGCAGGAACGCAACAGCAAACAGATGGAATACCTAATCTTGTTGAGCAAATTGAAAATGTATGCGTACAAGCATGTATAGAATTAGAAGAAGAATATAACAGAATTAATACACCAGCTCATGAGTAATGAAAAAATAAAACTTTTTTTAGTAGATGATGATGCCGTTTTTTTAAAATCATTAGAAATAGAGCTTCTCGAGCATGCTGATTTTACAATAGAAACGCATGCTACAGGCGAACTTTGTATTAAAAATTTATCTCATTCTCCGGATGTCATAATTTTAGATTATTACCTTGATGGAATAGATAAAAATGCGATGAACGGAATAGAAGCATTAGATATAATTAAATCCACTGCACCGGATATTCCCGTGGTAATGCTTTCCTGTCAGGATAAAATTGATATTGCCATAGAATGCATGCATCACAGGGCTTTTGACTATGTCGTAAAAAGCGAAACTGCTTTTCTTCGTTTACAGAAAATTATTACAACTATTTTTAGTTACAAAAAAATGGAAAAAGAATTAAAGTGGTACATGGAAAGAATGTAATTTCAAAAGATCTTTTTCATAACAGAATTTTAGTCATCAACAGTCATTAATTGTACTTTTAATAAAACCTTGAGGCATCTTTAGATAGGCTTAACGTGGCATATCCAACAAGGCGGAATCTCAAGGGTTTAAGCAATTGAGAAATGAACTAAAAAAATATTAATTCAACATCCTGCTTTGCTTCTTCTATCCTCAGATTTTTATCTTCAAAAATATTTTAAAAACTAATTGTTTACTTTCCTTTCGCATAAATTAATTCGCAAAAAAATGAGATACGCAGCTATTTTCAAGAGAATAATAAAATATTTTTTATTTTTCAAGAAAAATTTGGGCTGAAATCAAAATTAATAATATTCCGGTGCGCTGCACCTTTGTAAACAACGCAGCTATCGCTGCTACAAATGTTATCGCAGCACTGCTGCTATATTTGAAAAGCAGCGGCAGAGCCGCGAAATATTTGTAAAACATAAAAGGCATAGAAAAAACAAGGTGCAGAGCACCGTAATATATACTGAAACTTGGCAGGTTTGCAAATAAGGCTGCTTAGTTTTAGTTATACTGAGCGAATACAAATTTAATTATATTTTTGTAGCCCTTTTTAGCTATGCTGTCGAAGTATCTTTTGCATGGATTAATGTTAACAATGGTTTCAAATTCAGAACTCCTGACTTGTCAGCAGACTAAAATGTTGCCAAGGTAAACGCATGTTTATTCCTTTACAGATTATAGGGCACTCCGATGGAGCTTATATTCAACTAACATATAAACTTTTCAATAAACAGTAAAATACTAATGGATTTTTGTATTTTAAGTTCCGATAGGAACGATACTGTTTATAATAAATTACAGAGTTCTGTATAATAAGCTCCTTTAGGAGCGTCCTGTGAATGTAGCAGTTTTGGTATTAAGTCGGGAGTACAGCAATTAATGAAATTTTATTTCTGATTCTATTTTGCAAAAAAAATCAAGTCTACACTTCATGTTTCATTGTTTGTCCCAAACTATTAAAATATAATTCCTATCCTTTTCTCCATCATGTGAATTTTACAAATCATTGTATTTAAAATGTAACTCTACACGAAGATATAATATCAACTTTGCCTGATATTTATTCATCATTAAAAAATTCTACATGAAAACTCTAAAATTAATTTCAACAGTAATCGGATTATTTTTTGCCGTTAATGCAATGTCTCAGGTTTCAGTCAATGTTTCTGTTGGCATAGCACCTATGTGGGGACCTGTAGGTTATTCTGAGGCAAGTTACTATTATCTTCCGGATGTTGAAGCATATTATGATTTGCAGACATCCATGTTTGTTTATTATGATGGTGGCGTATGGGTTCATAGAAATTATCTTCCAACCATGTACAAAAATTATGACTTGTATAGTGGCTATAAAGTTGTTTTAGGAAGTTATCGTGGTAAAAATCCTTATATGCATTTCAACGATCACAAAATGAAATATAAAAAAGGCTATCGCGGTAAAAAGCAAAATTCTATTGGCAAAAGACCAAATGAAAGCCATCAAGGTACCCCGGCTATAAATAAAGGGAACTATGATAAAAATAAAAATAATAACAAAGACAATCACAATGATAAAAAACATAACAATAAAGGCAAAAATCATAATGACAAAAAAGGGGGCAAAAATAAATAACTCAAATTCGCATAAATTAATTCGCTAAAAAATGAGATCAGCAGCTATTTTCAAGAGAATAGCTATACTATTTTTTAGCTTTAATATCTTAATGAAAAACGGTATCAATACTCTAACAAACAAAATAATATTCCGGTGCGCTGCACCTTTTTAAACAACACAGCTATCGCTGCTACAAATGTTATCGCAGCTCTGCTGCTATATTTGGAATACAGCGGCAGAGCCGCAAAATATTTGTAAAATATTAAAGACTATAGAAAAACCAAGGTGCAGAGTACCGTAATATATACTGAGCGATTACAAATTTGATGACATTTTGTAACCCTATTTAGTGTCAGCAAGAAAACGCCAATTTCTGCGTTACTCTCGACCTGAAAAACAGTCATGTACATTAGTACACTCCTGATTTTCAGGTCTTCGAAAGCCCTGCCTACCGGACAGGCAGGCTTGAACTTGACCTTTTCTTATCAAGCACTCACACTGTCAAGCAAAAAACAAAGGTTTTCTTGCTAACACTAAATAACAACAATAGACAAATCCTATAGTGTGAATCGTGTAAAGCTTTTTAATTATTATGTAATACTTGACAAATAAAGCATGCGCATCTTTGTATTGTTGTGGGAAATAATTCATAACTCTAAAAAAACTCAAATGAAAACAAATGAAGATTTACAAAAAGACGTTCAGGATGCTATTAAGTGGGAACCACTCTTAAATGCTGCTGAAATTGGTGTTATTGCTAAAGATGGTGTTGTAACACTTTCAGGTGTTGTTGACAGCTATATGAAAAAAACAGAAGCGGAAACTGCTGCTAAAAACGTAGCAGGCGTTAAAGCTGTTGTTGAAAAAATTGAAATCAGATTTGATGGCATGGGCAAAAAAGACGACAGTGAAGTTGCCAAAGAAATTTTAAGCGCTTTCAAATGGGCATGGTCTGTTCCTACAGATAAAGTTAAAGTGAAGGTAGAAGACGGATGGGTTACTCTGGAAGGTGAATTACAATGGAATTATCAAAGAGATGCTGCCAAAAAATCAATTCAATATCTTCATGGTGTAAGAGGTGTTACGAATCATATTACAATTAAATCTGAAGCTAAAGAAGCAATTCAAACTTTAGATATTGAGCGTGCTCTGGGTCGTAATTGGTCTATAAACAGCAAAAATATTCATGTGAGAGTTTCAGATAAAACTGTAACATTAAGCGGTACTGTTCATTCTTCCTATCAGAAAGATGAAGCTGGTCGAATTGCATGGAATGCGCCCGGTGTTTGGATTGTTAATAATGAATTGGAAATTGTTTACGATTGATTATAACGGATTTTACTTTAAGGTTTGTAGATTTAATGATAATTTTCTAAGATTTTTTTTCAAAATATTTG
>Ga0154551_1109_pt1 | contig 12793 bp, 9 predicted proteins | sample RifGroF2_FD_105694 | JGI IMG/M metagenome (GOLD analysis project Ga0154551, IMG submission 105694) | Bacteroidetes bacterium GWF2_35_48
CCTCCACTTCATTGCCCGCTGTTTGGCCAATCCATCGCACAGGCATCTGTTAGCAAAACATCTCTTATTCTATTATTTGAAGTGAGAAATGTTAGTATTTAATATAAAATTTCGATAAGTATCAAAAAGAGGGAGACCAATTGGGAAAAAAGCAGATAAAATTAATTTATAATTTCAGATAGTAAAAGCGTAGATATACTCTTATCGGTCATATTTTCTCAATTGGTAAAACTCTTGAGGTCTCATCGTGCTTGTCCAATGGAGACCTCAAGGGTTTTCCAAAAGCGCAATGAATGACAGGGCTTGATATATATCCTACGCTAAAGCTGTAACTATTGCAATAACAGGGGGAATAACAGATGAAACGCAGGATTTATTTTTTTCTTTGAATCTTTCGTTTTATTTCATTCCATAATTCAGCAAAAGATTCTGCTGCTCTTGAAGCAGGGCTGTATGTTTCAACCGGACTTTTATAAATTCCCATTTTTTCAATTTCCGCAAGAAATGGAATAAAATTTACACACATCCCTTTAATTTTAAAGGGTGAATCATAAAGGATAGAATGATGAACGGATTTTCGAAGTTCCACCATCGAATAAAAAGGAATTATTATGGATGTATCAAGTTCCTGTTCTTTGAAAAATTGCATGATTTGCTCGTAGGTTCTTATTGAAAGAGGCGTAGGAATTGTTGGAACAATCACAAAATCGCAGGCATAAAATATATTTTCAGCCAAAACAGAAATACCCGGGGGACAATCAAGAAATACATAGTCGAATGAATTTTCAACTTCTTTTAAAGCTTCACGGATTCGCTTCTTTGATTTTTTTGCATTGTCAAGAATAAGCTCCATATTTCTGTATGATAAATCGGATGGAATACACCAAAGATTATCATACTCCGTAATCTGAGTAAAATGAAGAATATTTTCTTTGCCGTTCAGTACTTTTTTTAGCTGAAAATCATTCGGAGACTCCATATTCAAATAAAAAGTAGATGAGCCCTGCGGATCCAGATCCCACAAAAGAGTTTTGTCTCCATTTTTTCCTGACAGATAAGAAAAATTAACGGCAGTGGCTGTTTTTCCTACCCCTCCCTTGATGTTGTAAATACCAATGACTTTCATTTGTACTAAATTTTATTGGTTGGGTTTAAATAAATTGCTTTAAATTTTATCTGCTAAAATAATACTTTTATAATTAGTGCCTGCAAGAAAACATCAATTTCATCGTTACGCTTGACCTGAAAAGTAGTCATGTACATTAGTACACTCCTAATTTTCAGGTCTTCGCAAGCCTTGAACTTGATGTTTTCTTATCAGGCACATACATTGTGAGCAAAAAACATGAGTTTTCTTGCTGGCACTAATTAGGGTCAACAAGAAAACTTATGTGATTGATAAGAAAAGTTCAATTTCAATGTCTGCCCCGCTATGCAGTGGTAGAAACCACCGTTTATATTACATCAAAGGTTTTGACTTAACAATATCAATACCCAACATAAATTCATGAGAGCCGCTGGGATAATTTTGAATTTTTCCTAAGTGATATTGAATGCATAGCCCAAATAATATCTGTCATACTTAGGGTCTGCTGATTAAGTCTGTCGTGTGCCAGTTTCAAGGTGCCACAATGCGATGCACAGAGCTTGTCGAAGTGAGTTTATCTAATTGCGATAAGACGAAGATGTAAAATAATACTGCAGCATAGGCATGGTCGCAGGCAACGAAGAAGATGGTATGCGACAGGTGCTACGGTAAACTCGTCGAACCGCTAACAAAACAAAAATATATTTGTAAAAAATAGATGCACGGATTTTTAATGTAACCTTTATTTTATCGTGCACATGTTTTTCTGAAAAATGTCGGAATCACTTAGTGTTAAATTTGTTTTGTGATTTTCAGCAGACCCTACTTATACCCTAAGATTGACAAGCCAGAACCAAATAAAAAGAAATTGTAATTTGCCCGCATGGAATTATTGACAATAATATAAGAAATTCCCAAAGAAGAATAAAGAGCATTTTTTTTTGTGGTATTAATCATTTGTATCGAATTTGTATCCTATACCTTTAACCGTTTTAATGATATCATTCCCGATTTTTTCTCTGATTTTTCGGATATGAACATCAATGGTTCTTTCTCCTACATTTACATCATCGCCCCATATCGTTTCATAAATTTCCTGTCTTGTCAATACTTTTTTAGGATTAGCTGCGAGAAGCCTGAGTAGTTCAAATTCTTTTTTAGGAAAATCAATTACTTTGCCATCAACGGTAACAGTATATCTTGATTTATCTATGGAAATATTTTTAACAGTAATTATATCCTGTGGAATAATTCCTCTCCTGAAAAGGGCTTTGATTTTTCCGATAAGCAATCTTATTTTAACAGGCTTAACAATATAATCATCTGCGCCAACTTCTAATGCTATCAGTTGTGTGTAGTCTTCAGATTTTGCTGACAAAAAAACAATAAGCGTTAAATTCAGTGAAGATATTTCTTTTAATTTTCGGCATGCTTCAATTCCATCCATTTCCGGCATCATCACATCCATGAGGATAAGATCCGGGCTATTATCAGTAGCAGATTTAATAGCTTCAATTCCGTTAGAAGCTGTGAATATTTTGTAACCTTCTTTTTCCAGATTATACTTTAAGAATTCAAGTATATCATCTTCATCGTCTACGATTAATATTTTTTTCATAGAAGTATTTCTTAAAAATTATACGATAATCCGAGTGTTATATACGTTCCGGGTTTATATAAATAGGTTGTTTGTTCGCGTATTACTTTTTCTCCATTTTGAGTAAAATTTACAAATTGTTTTATTTCATAAGGATTATTTAAAATATCCTGAATGCCTCCTTTTATCTGTAATTTTTCTCCAATCTTTTTTGAAAAAGTAAGATCCAGAAGATTTCTGGGCATTTCATAAGCATCAGGAATGCTTTCGTCGTCATTTTGCATTGGCTGTCCTACTGCAACAATACGTTTTCCTATTACATTATAAAGCATGCTGATCATCCAGCCATTTTTATTATTCTGATAAAAAATTCCTGCATTTATAATATAAGGTGATTGACCCTGCATTGGGCGGTCTTTTTCATTATCTGCATCTTCAAACTTTACATTGCTTTTAATTACAGAAGCATTAAGTACCAGATTAAAATTACTCAGGTATTTTAAAAAATTATCTTTTTTCCCGAAACTTTCCAGCGATTTTTTTAATTCCATTTCGGCTCCAATACTGCTTGCTTCTTTTGCATTTTGAAATGTATATTGCAATCCGCTTCCGGTATTGATGTATTTTAATTCAATAGGGTTTATAAACTGTTTATAAAAAACTCCTAAAGAAAACATTTCTGCTTTTGTCGGATAATATTCATATCGTAAATCTAAATTGTGAATAATTGCATTTTTTATTTCAGGGTTTCCACTGTAAGCTGCATTTTGTTCAAAATCATAGAACACAAAAGGCGCAATTTCTCTGAATTCAGGGCGGTTTATGCTTTGTCCGTATCCTGCGCGCAATGTATTTTTTTCATTAAATTCGTAATTCAAATTTGCTGATGGGAAGAAGTTGAATTCGTCATTTTTGTAGTTTACAGGTTCTGAAGGATTGTCAGATTTATAACTGTCGAGTGTTTGAATATTTTTTTCAACTCTTACGCCTGTATAAATATAAAAAGACATGGTAATCGGAATTTTAAATGCCATATAACCTGCACCAAGAAAATTGCCAGCATCGTAAGAGTCTGACGGATTCGAGGATTCACTGATTTTAATACCCGTAGAATTATTGATGTTTGATGCATTAAATATTGAATCAGCAGGTAAATATAAATTCAGATTTGTTTGATCGGAACTTTTCATATAACCTAATAAACGTGCGGAGAATGATCTGATTTTATTTTCTATATAATAACCTGTTTTAAATTCTGGTCTCCAGTCGTTAAATTTGAATTTTCTTTCAAAATTTGCACTCGACATAATTATTTGTTCGTTTAAGTCTAAGAATATACGACCTGCATATTTAGGAGAAGCTGCTGCACCAATTCCTAATTCATATTGACCAAAATAGGGGCTTAATGGGTCTTGATTCTTTATGCTTGTTAATCTTCTGATATCCGGTTCTGATCTATTAGCAAATGAATAGCCCAGAGTCCAGTTTAATTTCATACTGTCATTTTTAAATGAATGCATCCCGCCTAATTGTCCGGAATAAGTGCTTCTGCTTAAATATCTGTATTCATACGACTGAAGAATTTGTGATGTGTAATTTTCAATACCATTTCGTAATGTTGTTCTTGATTGACCTGTTTGGTTAAAAACATTTCGGAATTCAAGTTTATGGTTCGGACTTAATAAAAATGCCCAATTTGAAAGGATAGAGGCTTTCACCGCATTTGTATATTGTTTATCGTTAAATGCGAAATCTTCTATGCTTTTATCTTCTGCAAAATTATATACCTGATAGTTTTTTCGTGTTAAATTAAAATAGGTATTCGTATTACTGTAATTAATACCCGATATACAGTTGACAGGAATAATTCCGATATTAAATTTTTTGGTAACACTCAATGACAATCTTTGGTCGGGAGCAGCTAATGTTTTATCTGTATTCCAGTTGTTATTGAATGAACGCCCTATTTCCTGAAGTTTGATTTGGTCTTGTGAAAATGTAGCAGAATTAAAATCGTTTAATTTGTTAAGATGAGATGGAATGCCACCTGGCAATGCACGTGTGCCATCATCAAAACCCAGCCAGTCTGTTTTTCCAACATTGTTTCTGTAAAAACTGTTTGCGGTGGTACCCATTCTGTAAGATGTTGCATAGCCAAGGGTAATTGAATTTTTTTCAGGAATATTTTTTGTGAAAATTTGTATTGCTGCACCCGAAAATTCTGCGGGCAATTCCGGTGCCGGAGTTTTAAAAACAAGAATATTATCAATTAATGAACTTGGAATAATATCGTACGAAAAAGCTTTTACATCTGCTTCAGAACTTGGAGCAATTGCATTGTTTAGCCATGTAGCATTATATCGCTCACTTAATCCGCGCACCATCACGAAGCGATTATCAATGATCGTTATTCCCGGAATTCTTTTAATTACTTCTGATGCGTCTCTGTCTTGTGTTTTCATGATTTGTTCATTCGACATTCCATTTACAACAAGATTACTCGCTTTTATCGAATTCAGAAGCGCTATATCTGTATCTGTTTTTCGAGTGGCAGTAATAACAACATCTCCAAGTTGTTTACTTACCGATTCCATACTGATATTCAATTGGGTTACTTTTCCTTTTGTAACAACAACTTTTTCTATTGTTTGCGTTTTATAGGAAATATAGGATACTACAAGATTGTAAGTGCCGGGTTTCAGGTTTTGAATAAAATAATTTCCGTCAAAATCGGTAGATGCCCCTGTTACTGTACCCTGTACAACTACATTTGCGCCAACAATGCTTTCTTTAGTTTCTCCATCAATAATATTCCCTTTTATTGCACCCAACTGACCAAAAAGATTAAGCGTTGTTCCACCAAAAATTAAACCTGCAATAAAAAATATTTTTAGTATTTTCATGTCTTATCTGTATATTTAAAATTTATTACCCAAATGTTAGCTGTTTATTTCCTTTGTATTAAAGCATTTAATTTAAAAAACAAGATTTTTGATTCTAAAAAATGGGAAAAGCCCCCGAAGAACCGGGAGCTTTATCTCCAAAAGACAAAATATAAATCAGATATTCATCTTTCATATTTTCATATTAATATTCTGTTGTTTGAGGACTCCAGTTTGCCCAGCTGCTGGTCCAGTCTGTTGATCCGAATGCACCTCTGTAGCTTACAGCTTCAAAACCTGAAGTTAATTTAGGATTGGTAAAATCTGCATCTGTTAAAGCAGGAGAACCTGTTGCAGGAAGAAAATTTGGTGTTGCAGCCCATGGATCAGTAATCATAACTGAAGAATTGCTTAATAATGTGTCATTATTAAAAGCAGCAGTCTGATACCAGTCTTTTGTACTGAATGTAGAACCTGATGCCTGGCTGAAGAATGAAGAGCAACCTGAAATAATACAATTTTTTACTTCAATATCTCCATTTGTCGCATTTGTTTCGCAAGCGCTGCCATCAACCATAAGACCTGTTGTCCAGCCTACAAAAATTGAATTAAAAATACTGATGTGTGTGTTCTTTTTTAAATGCATTGCATATTTATATAAAGAACTTATATTTGAAGTAGTAGCGGTTTGTCTTGGACCGAAAATACTAACGTTTGAGAAAATTGCACTTGTAAAAGGAGTGCTTGAAGAACCACTGCCATCATTATCCGATTCAAAACTATTTGAGCCAGAAACGTCTGCAACACCTTTATCTCTTAAAGATACAACAAACTGTAATTTTCCGGAATAACCATAATCTGTGTCAAAATCATCATCGAGTCCACTTACTGCGATAAGGTGTTTGCAATTTACGGTTCCGCCAAAGAACTCATAAGAATCATCATTGGAATAGGAAACCTGAACATAGTCAACGGTTGTTCCATTACCAACACCACCAAAAGTAATTCCGTTAATTTCTTTATCAGGTTGGAAAGGGTAGCCTGCATATTCAACACGAACATATTTTAAAATACCTGAGTTGTCAGCAACATCAGTACCGCCATAAGTTGAACGAGGGCCACCTTCAATTTGTGCTGTTCCACCTGATACATTGATAGGGGCTTTACCGCAAATAATTAAACCGCCCCAATCTCCGCGGTTACGAAAATTAACAGGTGCATTGGATGTGAAAACAATAGGTTTCGCAGCAGTACCTTCAGCCATAATTTTTCCACCCTGTTCAATAATTAATGTACCCATAGTGGTTTTGTCACCTTTTATAACGGTTCCGGCTTCAATGGTTAACGTAGCGCCGTTTGTTACATATACAAAACCTTTTAATAAATATTTATTAGATGCAGACCAAGTCGTATTAGCAGAAATTTCTCCAGTAACTTCGGTAACAGTAGGAGTAGGGTCTAGGGTGGTGTTGTCATCATCATCCTTATCCTTTTTACAGGAATTAAAACCGGCTGTAATTCCTACAGCAATTACTAACGCAATAATCCAATTAATTTTTCTCATTTTTTTATAAATTTAAATTAGTACTCAATTTTCTGATGCAAATAAAGTATGAGAAAACCAATTGGATTTTACATTAACATTAACTTTAATTTAATTTTTTTGTCTGTTTTTCGACTTTTTTTGACAGAAAGATAATAAAGGCTTAACATTAACTTAACATACCTTTTAATCCTTTATCCTACTTTTGTCTCAGTAAAAATTTATAAAAAAATAATATGAAAACATTAGTAATTATCAGTCTGGTTTTTTTAAGCTTTAACCTTTTTGCTACAGATAATGATAAGATAAAAGCTGTTAAGCAAACCACAATGCACGGTACTATTACTGATAAATCAACAGGAGAAACTTTAGCAGGTGTTGCTGTAAGCATTCCCGGTTTAAATAAAACTGTTTATACTGATTTTTATGGAAACTTTAAAGTTGAAGGAATTGTTCCGGGTAACTATCAGGTTAAAGTCTCTTACATTTCTTATAAAGAAGATATTATTTCTGATGTTAAGATAGATGGTAACAATGGAAACAATGTATCTGTACAGATGGAACCAAAGAAATAATTTTAAATATATATTTACACTTAAAGCCAGTATATGATCTATCTGGCTTTTTTTATTTATTTTTAAAAACTTTTTTTATTTCCGTTAAAGGAATCAAATCTAAATTGTCATTTTTATTATGAAAAAATTATTTGTTATAGTGTTGCTTTGTTCTTTAATCAGCTTTTCTTTTGCACAAAATATTCAGGAGAAAGATGGAAAATATTATAAAGAAGGAAAAGAATACTCGGGTATTTTTGAGAAAAATGAAGAAGGAACATTTCTTAAAATGAATATTGTAAATGGTCTGCTGGACGGCATTACCATGCTTTATTTTGATAATAAAAAACAAAAAGAACAACGCTCTTACAAGGAAGGAAAATTCGATGGTTTATGGATTACATGGAATGATCAGGGTAAAAAAATGGCAGAAGCAAATTACAAAGAAGGTAAGAAGCATGGAAAATGGCTTGTATGGGACGATAAAGGAACTCTTCGTTATGAAATGTATTATGAGGAAGGAGTTCGTAAAGGCAAATGGATTATGTGGGATGAAAGTGGAAAATTAATTTCTGAACAAGTGTATTGATTAAGATGTATAAATTTTTATAGAAAAGATAAGCAAAAGGGCGCAATTATATGCGTCTTTTTTGTAAATTATTATGTGTGTATTTAACCTATATTATTGAGGCAATCATAAATATTCATAGAGATGTTACAGGTTTCAGGTTACAACTTGCAACCTGCAACCTGCAACTTGTAACTTGTAACAAAAGACACTAATCTTAAAAATAAATCAGGTTAATTTTAGCTATTATTTATCTTTGAGAAAATTTAATTTATTATGAAAAATTTATTAATCCAGTTATTTTTGACGTTGCCGATAATGTTATCAGCACAGAAAACCCCTGTATTTAAAGTGCAAACTGGTTCAAAAGATTTCGACTTTTTTAAAGAAAACAACATAAGTCCTCTTCATGGATTTTTAAAAAAAACGGGCGAATTTACAGGTGTTTTTGATCAGGAAAATATACAAAATATAATAAGTTCTGAAATTAGTTTTGATGAATATGTTAAGCAAAAAGCTGCAACAATTCATTCCTGTTTTGGAACTATACCTGATTACGTAAGTCCCACCGGGTGGCAACACGGCTCTATGGGTGGATTTTATACATACGCTGAGGTGTTAGCAGAATTGGATACAATGTTTGCTCTGTTTCCGAATATAATTACACCAAAAACTCAAATTTCAAACTACATATCAATAGAAAGCAGACCTCTCCATTACCTGAAAATTTCTGATAATCCTCAATTGCAGGAAAATGAACCGCAAATTCTTTTTACAGCCATACATCATTCGCAGGAACCGGCTTCTGTTCAGCAATTAGTGTATTTCATGTATTATCTTCTTGAGAATTATGGAAGCGATCCTGAGATTACTTATTTTATTGATAATACAGAAATATATTTTATTCCTTTTGTGAATCCTGATGGCTATGTATACAACCAGACAGAGAATCCCGGAGGCGGGGGTTTGTGGAGGAAAAACAGAAGAAATAATGGACTATCTACAGGTGTAGATTTAAACAGAAATTATGCCTATGCTTTCGGATACGACGAACTCGGTTCAAGCTCCATTGGCTGGCATGTATGGTACAGGGGGGATAGTGCTTTTTCAGAACCTGAAACCCAGGCAGTGAAATATTTTCTGGAAAATCATCAGATTAAAATTGCGTTGAACTGGCATGCTTATGGCAATATGATTATTTATCCGTGGAATTATCAAAATTATTATACAGAAGACTCGCTTTTTTTTGAAACTCTGGGAAAGAATATTTCTGCAAAAAATCATTACAGATATGGCACTGTTCACGAAACCTACGGTTATCAGAGTAATGGCGATGCAGACGATTGGGGCTATGGAGAGCTTATGTCTAAAAATAAAATTATGTCTTTTACCGGAGAATGTGGGAATATGGATGATGGCTTCTGGCCTTCATTTGAGCGTATTGAGCCTATTTGTAAAGAAGCATTGGATATGAATCTTCGTCTCCTTCGTTTTACTACAAAATATGCAGAAGTTTCTGATAATTCTGAATCAATAATTACAAATTCTAACGGATATATTCCTTTCAAATTACAATGTCTGGGGGTTGACACACCGGCAAATTTTATTGTTACTTTTATTCCTTTATCAGGCAATATTTCTTTTCCAAATTCACAACAAACATTTTCTAATTTATCTCTCATGCATTTTGTCAATGATTCCATGGAATACAATTGTAATTTGAGTAGTGATTTTTATGAAGAGGTTCGTTATATTATTTCTGTAAATAATGGAAATTTCACACGGTATGATACTATAACGCGATATACTGGGCTTCATCAGGTGCTTTTTGACGATTACTGTGAGAATATGAATAACTGGACAGGTGATGATTTTGGAATCAGTAGCTCTTATGCAATTTCGGGTACATATTCTATTTCAGAATCACCCACAGGAAATTATTCGCTTCTTCAAAGTTCAGAAATTATTTGTAATGAAATAATTAATCTTGATCAGACAGAGAAAGCGTTTATTAATTTCAGGGCACGATGGAATCTTGAAAAAAATTATGATTATGTGCAACTTTTAGCCTCATCAGATAATGGGGATACATGGAGTCCTTTATGTGGTAAATACACAACAGTTGGCTCTGACGATGAAGAAGAAGGGCAGCCCGTTTTTGACGGTATCATCAATGAATGGATTTATGAAGAAGTTGATATATCTGAATATGCAGGACAAAATTTATTACTGAAGTTTTATTTTTATTCCGATCAGTCAAATACACGCGATGGTTTTTATTTTGATGATTTTAAAGTAACTGCTTTATATAATCCTACAGCCGTGAATCAATTGGCAGACAGTGAAAATAATTTTAATGTTTATTTTAATGAAAATAAGTTATCGGTTGTTGTAAATAAAAAATTCAATGAACCTTTATTCATCAGTATTTTTAATTTGCTCGGACAGAAAATAAATGATGTTCGTATTATTGAAAATAGAACAAACCTGAATTTTAATAATAACAGCGCAGGTATTTATATTTATCAAATTTCATGAGCTACTGGAATTATTCAAACAGGAAAATTTTCTTTACGATAAAATTTTGTTAATGTTCTTTTAAACTAAGGAATTTCAATAAATTTAAATGTTTAATTCCTTTATATGATGTATTTAATGGCAATTCGTCCATTGTTATTACGTATTTAGGATAATTGTCTTTTATTATTTGCAGGTTACCAAATTCCCGATTCAAAACCTTTTCATTACTTAATAAATATGCAACCTGGTAGTAACTATATTCTCCATTTTTTTCTGCAATAAAATCGATTTCTTTATCGCCTTCTTTTCCAACAAAAACATTATATCCCATAAAGCGAAGTTGATTATAAACTACGTTTTCAAGCATTTTTCCGATATCGTCTGGTTTAAATCCTCCAATTGCATTTCTCAAACCGATATCTTCAAAATAATATTTCTCTCCTGTTTCAAAAATTCGCTTACCAGAAATTTCTTTTCTCTTAACAGCATTTACAAAATAAGCCTGTTCAACAAACGATAAATAATTAATTACTACAGAAACATTTTTGCTTGCTTTTTGAGATTTTAAATAATCCGATATTTTATTTGCAGACACAATGCTTCCGGTATTATCGGCCAAAAAATACAAAAGATTTTCTAAAAATGCTGTATCTCTTATTTGATGGCGGCTAATAACATCACGATACAAAATTGTAGCATAAATATTTTTTAAATAATCAAATACAATTTCATCATTTTTAGGCAAGTGAATCAGATAAGGCAATCCTCCATATTTCATATACAGAGAAAGACTTTCCATGGTAAATTTAAGTTTATGAAAAAGAATAAACTCTATAAAAGAAAGGCTGTGAATACGAATCTCAATTTGGCGTCCGCTCAAATAAGTTGCCAGTTCGCCTGAAAAAACCTGAGAATTACTACCGGTGCAATAAATATCATATTTTCCGTCAGATAATAGGCTACGAAGTGCTTTTTCAAAATTTTTAATGTCCTGTATCTCGTCAATAAAAAGGAAGTTTTTTCCCCGTTTTGTGTTTATTTTTACCCATTGAATAAGTCCTTCGTAATTTGATATTGAATCAAATTCAAATTTTTCTTTATCAATATACAGAAAATTGGCTTTTGGAAACAGAATTTTCAATTCATCTTTAATTTGTCGGAGTAAAAAACTTTTACCAACACGGCGTTGCCCGGTAATAACCTTAATCAATTGTTTTGTATAATAAGGTCTTACTTTTTTTAAATATTGTTCTCGTATTACATTCATATTTTTATTTAGTATAGTGAATATAGTTAATACAAAAATAATATTTATTTAGTATATCTAATAAAATTAGTAAAAGAATTTCATAAAATAGGTTCAGGTTTTCATCATTTCCTTCTTTGCTGATGTATTAATCTCTTTTCTCTGTAATTTTAATAAAAATATAAAAATAAACCCCCTTATCTGAAAAATCAAATAAAGGGCTATATTTTATTTAAACTAAAAGTAGTTCCCTTTCAATAAAAACAAAAAGCTTTCTTCGGGATTAATAAAAATTTAGAGTTTCGCTGTTTTCTTTTTCAAACTGTACCATTTGTAAGCAATCAAACCAATTGCCAAAACAAACATAACTACAACGCCGCCCTCTATCGGAGCTCCTTCTCCCACAACAATCGGACCTCCGGAATCATTTCCCGGAGCACCCGGGTCTGGTTGCGCTCTTAAGATAAAAGGAACGATTACAAATGCTATTGCTAATAATACTTTTTCTAACTTTTTCATATCTGTCTTTTTTTTATTTGATTTATTCGGTGATTTCGGCTTCGCTCAATCACCAGTTTCGGTGTCTGAGCACTAACCGGTGTCTGAGCTTAACCGGTGTCTGAGCTTAACCGGTGTCTGAGCTTAACCGGTGTCTGAGCTTAACCGGTGTCTGAGCTTAACCGGTGTCTGAGCGTAGCCGAAGACCCGGTTATTATTTACTAACATTTCTCACTTCAAAACTACAAAATTTAGCTGAGGAATTTGATGTGGGGTAAAAATATTTTTCAGCAATTCG
>Ga0154551_1101_pt1 | contig 12532 bp, 8 predicted proteins | sample RifGroF2_FD_105694 | JGI IMG/M metagenome (GOLD analysis project Ga0154551, IMG submission 105694) | Bacteroidetes bacterium GWF2_35_48
GAAAATTCAAAAAAAAATTCTGATAAGAAAAAATTTTTACGCCAAATAAAAAATTTGGCTGACTGTATGGACAGACACTAATTAGTATTTCTCTAAAGTAATTGCATCTTTTTTAATGCCCACTTCGTTACTTTGTAAGTAGCAAATATCAGCACTGGCCATGTTAAAATCCACGTTATTGATATTATTTTTTCCATGATAATTTTTTTACAATTTTTCAATTTTTACTGCGGTTCCATAGGCCAAAACCTCTGTAACTCCATTCATCACTTCATTTGCATCATATCGCATACAAATGATTGCATGTGCTCCAATTTCACTTGCATGTTGCACCATCAGGTCAAATGCTTCTTTTCTGGTTTTTTCGCACAATTCCTGATAGATAGAAATATTTCCTCCGAAAATTGTCTGAAATCCTCCAGCAATATTTCCAAGAATACTTCTTGATCGAACCGTAATTCCTCTTACTATACCCAAGTTTTGAGTTATTTTATATCCTGGTATTTCTAATGCTGTTGTTATTAATGATTTTTCCATATTAATGTTTGTTTTGTACAAATTCGCCGCTAGGCTAATTTATATTTTTTAAATATTCACTATTACGTATTTATCGTTTTACCGTAATCATCGTAATCATCGTTCCATGGAACGATGCTACAATGCTACGGTTTATTCAATACAAATGTCCTCCTTCATTTTTTATTTCTTCAATTTCTTGTTCTGTCATTTTCTTTTTTGTTAATGCCCTCCATGCCCACCAGATATAGGCAATTACAAAAGGTACAAATAACGAAACATAACTCATTGCAGCCAATGTGTAATGACTCGACGAGCTGTTGCGTATGGTCAGTGAACTTTGTAAATCAAAGGTTGAAGGATAAAAAGCTGTATTGTTAAAACCAGCCAGCATAAAAAGTGAAAATGCAGTAAGTATTGCTCCTGCTCCTGAAAAATTGATTCCTTTGGAGCTATTTTTTAAAATGCTAAAATAAATGCCTGTTAAAACCAATATAACTCCAACGAAAAACAAAATCAACACAAGGGGCATTTGAAGAAGATTGTGTAAGTATTTATATGCTTCTATTGAAACAATTCCTGTATCAGGATTCACTGCAAATCCATCTTTTAAAAGCAAAAGAACAACAAAAGTCAGAAACGTAATTAAAAATGGAATTGTGTTTAGGAGAATTTGTTTTTTTGCACGTTTAGCAATTTCTTTCTGATCAATTGTAAGGATAAAAAATTGTGCGCCAATAATTCTTGTAAGAAAAAAAACAGCAAGACCCAGAGAAAGATTCTGAATGTTCAGCGCCGCTTCTAAACCTCTTGCAGGATGCTCCCATCTTGATAAGTTATACTCATTTACAAAAAAATCAGAGCCTGTAAAAAATGTGCTTACTGCTGCACCAATAAGGACAGGAGCAAGAATCCCGTTCAGCAACAAGAAAAATTCATAGGTTTTTGCACCGAGAAAATTTCCTGCTTTTTTTCTATATTCAAAAGATACTGCCTGAAGTATAAAACCAAAAAGTATCAGCATCCACACCCAGTAAGCTCCTCCGAAACTGGTAGAATAAAATAATGGAAATGATGCAAAAAAAGCTCCTCCGAATGTAACAAGAGTTGTAAATGTCAAATCCCACTTTTTACCAATACTGTTAATAAGAAGTGATTTTTCATTTTCGGTTTTTCCGATTTGCCAAATAAGCGTTTGTCCACCTTGAACAAACATAAGAAATACGAGGAGCGATCCTAACAGGGAAATTATAATCCACCAATAATTTTGCAAGGTTTCGATTGATAAATTTTCAAACATTTTGACCTCCTTTCATCGGCCCAGCTTTAATTTGCTTTGTCATAATCGTAATTTCTGCAATTAACAAAACAGTAAACAGAATTGCGAATAACCAGAACGTAGTTTGAACAGTGCCAGTGCTCAGGTGTGATGTTGCTTTTCCCACAGGTAATAAATCCTGAATTGCCCATGGTTGTCGCCCTACTTCTGCTACGACCCAGCCTAGATGTGAAGCGAGGTATCCAAGAGGAATAGACCACAAAGCAACACGCAATATCAATTTATTTTTTTCTAATTTATTTTTAAATATCAAAAACAAAACAACAAAGAACAAAAGAATAAAGAAAAAGCCCAGCATTACCATTAAATGAAAACTGTAGAACGTGAGAGAAACCGGAGGGATAATGTCTTCTGGTTTGTTCAGGTATCCATATCCGAAATATTTAAAATATTCACGGAACTCTTTCAGTGAAGCATCTTGAACCTCAATGTTTTTTTCCGATTTTGCTTTTTTGTAAGCGGCAAGGGCAGTAATGGCAATTTTCCCTTTTTCAATTTTAGATGCAGTTGATTCAATTTTTTGCTCTTCGTTTCCGTAAATCAAATCGTTCATTCCGGGCACGAAAGCGCTGGCATCCCTATAACCAAGCAGAGAAAGCATGTTTGGAATTTCTATTTTGAAAAGATAATTTTCTTCATCCGGTACCTTATATTTATTGTCTTTCAGAACTCCTACTGCAACTAATCCGGCATTTGTTTTTCCATTGTACAAGCCTTCCATTGCCGCAAGCTTTACAGGTTGTTTTTGCGCAACTTCATACGCAGAGCCATCTCCTGTAAGTGCAATAAAAATTGAAGATATCAATCCAAAAACAGCAGCTACAACAATACTTTTCTTTGCAAATAAAAATTCTCTTTTTTTCAGAATATACCATGAACTGATTCCTACGACAAAAAGAGATGCCACAACATATCCTGACGATATAGTGTGAAGGAATTTATTGATTGCCACAGGCGATAATAGCACATCAAAAAAGTTTACCATTTCGCTGCGGGCAGTATCAGGGTTGAATTTCATTCCTGTTGGAAATTGCATCCAGCCATTGGCAACAAGTATCCAAAGGGCAGAAAGATTTGATCCAAATGCTACCAGCCAGGTTGAAAGTAAATGCGTTTTTTTACTGACTTTTTTCCACCCAAAAAACATGATAGCTATAAAAGTTGACTCAAGAAAAAAAGCAAGAATTCCCTCCACGGCAAGCGGTGCTCCAAAAATATCTCCCACGATCCATGAGTAATTTGACCAGTTCGTTCCAAATTCAAATTCAAGGATAATACCGGTGGAAACACCTATTGCGAAATTAATTCCAAATAAAGTCATCCAGAATTTTGTTATGCGTTTCCACTCTTCATCTCCGGTTTTTACATAAAGGGTTTCCATTATTGCAACAATAAAAGAAAGTCCGAGTGTGAGGGGAACAAATATCCAGTGGTACATGGCTGTCAGAGCAAATTGTGCCCGCGACCAGTCAACTAATGAATCTTCAATACCTGTCATTTTTATGAATCTATTTTGTTCTTAACTATTACAATGTCCATTTTATATTCTATATTCTACATTATTTATTCCTCAGTCTCCAGTCCTCAGTCTCCAGTCCTCAGTCGGCATTCCCCTGATCCGTTAAATTTTTAATTACATAGGTTTCCCGCTCTTTGTCTGTATCGAAATTTGTTTTTAAAAAATTCGGAAAAAAGAACATTTTCAATATAACAAACATGATGAATAATTTAATGAAAATAAGAATCCAGAGTTTTTTCCCAAGCTTCGTAATATTGCGAAACCCATCAATGTATATATTGAAAATTTTTCTCATAAATATTTTACACTTACAAAACTAAAAAAAGTAAATATACTTCCAATATGCGATATATCATATTTAAAATTAATAAAGAGCAATCCTGTGAGGTATCGCAGGATTGCCTGTGTGTAAGCTTTCCTCACAGGTTTGCGGGAATAAAGGTGTAAAATAAATGGATTAAAAAGTAGAAGCAAGATTAAGGAATTCGCCGTCAAACTCCTTAATCTTTAATCCTTATCCTACTTCTTAATCCAAAAAAATAAAAAAGGTGTAAAATAAATGGATTAAGGATTAAGGAGTAGGAGTAGGAGTAGGAGTAAGCAATACTTCTACATAATTTTCTGTTTACTGAATTGTTCTTCAATAACAGAAAAAAACAAATGTACTTCTTCTGTTTTTTTAATAAAACCACATGCTCCAACTTCAAGAAATTTTTCTTTATTGTCGCCAGAAGAAAATCCTACAATTGGCGTTTCAGGAATGAGTTTATTTACCTGCTTTGTTGTTTCAATACCATTTATACCAGGCATTTCACAATCCATTAAAATCAAGTCAATTTTTGAATTTTCTTTGATTAATTTTATTGCAGAGTAGCCGTCTTTAACTCTTATAAAATTTACTTTTGTCCGTTTTTAAAATTTCTTTTGTCAAATAATAGTTCATCTCATCATCCTCAACTATTAAAATCGTTTTTTCTGTCCAGTTATAATTTATGTTCTTGAAATTCATTTTTAAAAATATGATAGTTGTTAGGTTAAGTGATTATAAACCTTTTTATAGGAATTAAAAAACTTAAGAGTTTTTTCAACTACTAATAATGGTCTTTTTAGCCTTTTTCTGATTGAATTCAGAAAATTTATTGCAAGAGAATTACAACAAACTATTCCCTCTTTTTCTGTAGTTAAATGGATTTGGAGTAGTATATCTTAATGTGATTTCGAGTCCTCCATCTTTCTTTGAAGCTAATTTTAAATCGGAAATATTGATATCATAACTTAAACCTATTGAGAAGTTTTTTGATTCAAATAAAATTGAGGCTATGAATGCGTCTTTGTATCTATAATATCCGCCAACTGTCAACGCTCCTTCATGAAAGATGCCTTTTGCTGTTGATGCTTCTTTTGTCATTAATCTTATACCTGAACCGAATAGTAGTTCGCTTGACTCCCCTTGCTTCATGTATATAAAAGAAGGAACACATGCAACAACTGTATTTATTCCTACTGATACTTTTCCATGTGTTACAAATCGTAAATTAATTTTTTCTTTTGTTGAGTTGTAGAAGCTATATTCAGGTTTATTAACATGAAAAACTGCTAATCCCAATTCCGATTTAATGCCATTGTTATCGTTAAGGTCTTTCACTCTCTTTGAACGATAATTCCAAACACCACCAAGAGAAATATCAGGGACTACATAAGAATTTTTAATCAGGTTTTCATTTGAAGATAACGTCGGGTTGTAATTATATCCGTCATACTGGCTGTCCCACTGAAAATGACTATCATTTATTTTTTGTTGCAGAATGCCACCCTGCAAGCCAACTGTAAATAAATTTTCATTATTTAATTTCAAATGATATGAAACAGATACATTCGCTAATGTTGTTGCCAGTCCTGATGCACCAGCAAGATCATGCAGAAGTGATATCCCTCCACCAAGAAATCCTGTTTGAGTTCGTTGCCTGTACAAACCTGCATCACAATTGAAAGCATAGGTTTTATATGCGCGATCTAATTTGTTCCATTGGTCGCGATACGAAATTATTCCTCGTATGTCTCCGTTAAATGTCCCTGCTAATGCCGGATTCAGGTTAAGCGGACTTGCTGTGTATTGTGAAAAATGCATATCCTGAGATTTTGCAATATTTGAAAACATTACAAAAATAATGATTACAAAAATTAAATATTTTGGGTTCATAAATTTTGTTTTTTAATGATGTTAATATCCTGTAAAGCCAAATAAATTTTACTTTAACAGTGTTATGTTTCCTTGATCTTCTATATTATTTCCATTGTATAATTCCGCTTTCAGGTAATAAACAAAAACACCTGCATTCAATGGGTTTCCATTGTATGTTCCGTCCCATCCAAAGTTTTGATTGTTCGTTTCAAAAATTTTGTTGCCCCAACGATCGTATATATTAAATATTAATGATTGTATATTTCCTCCTCTGACATAAAGCACATCATTCTTTCCATCATTATTGGGTGAAAAAACATTTGGAATAAATAAGCATCCTGTACCTTCCTGCGAAATAAAAATGGATGTATCAATACTGCATGATTCATTATCTGTAACAGTTACATTATAAGTTCCTGAACCAAGATTAGAAAGCGTTTCAAGGTTATTTTGCCCGGTTACATTGTCCCAGAAAATTGAGTATGGCGGTTTGCCCTGTGTAATATTTAAACTTATTGAAGCGTCTCCTGCCCCGTAACAGCTCTCTTTTTGAAGCGATACAGCAACAAGCGGGAAAGGGTTAATTGTTGCAAGCACTAAGTTTGACTGAGCAGTACTGCTTGATACACATGCAAGCGTTGAATTTAAAATACAAAATATTTGATCATTATTTGATAAACCGTTTGGTGTGAAATTTACACCACTTCCTGAATACACATTATTCACATACCACTGAAATGAAGGATTGAAACCGCCATTAATCGGATTTGCAAGAAAGCCAACAGATGTTCCCTGACAAATCGGAAAAACCGGATTTGATGTAATATTTATTACAGGACTTACTATTTGTGTAACCTGAATACTTAAAGTGTTTGATGTTACTTCATTTTGTGGTACTGCACAGGCTTCACTTGAAATAACCGAACAAGAAATGGTATCATTATTAGACAAAGTGCTTGAAGAAAAAACAGAGTCATTTGCATTCAAAACAGGAGCTCCATTAATAATCCATTGATAAGTCGGATTTAATCCTCCATTTATGGTATTAGCAAAAAATGTGGCTTCTGTTCCGCTACAAATTGTGTTGTCGCTTGTACTAATAGAAATACTGACTGGTAAATTTTGATTTACATTAATTGTTATATCAATACAATTTGTGTTGTTACAGATTCCTTCTGCTCTCACATAATAGGTTGTTGTTACTGTCGGTGTAACAGGAATATTGTTTCCTGTTCCTGTTTGAGAAGAGCCGCAATTACCCTCGTACCATATCCATGTTGCCCCTGTCCCTAAAGAACCATCTGCAACTGATAAATTTATTTGAGTGCCGGAACAAACCGGATTTTGTGATGCAATGATGATTGTTGGTTCTGAAGATAAACTATCTACAGTTAATGCTGTTATTATTATACTGTCACAGCCATTGACAGTTGTTAGAGTGTCATAATAAATTCCTGCTGTTGTATATGAATTTCCATTAATGGTATAACTGCTACCATTGCAAATTGTTTGAGGGTTGCTGATAGAATACACTGGGAAAACGGTAAGTTCTGTTATTATAACACTATCACAGCTATTTATTGATGCCAGTGTGTCATAATAAATTCCTTCTGTTGTATATGAATTTCCATTGATAGTATAACTGCTACCATTGCAAATTGTTTGAGGGTTGCTGATAGAATATACTGGGTAAACAGTAAGTTCGGTTATAATAACACTATCACAGCCATTTATTGACACCAATGTATCGTAATAAATTCCTTCTGTTGTATATGAATTCCCATTGAAATTATAGCTGCCACCATTACAGATAGTCTGAAGGTTATTGATAGAATACACAGGATTTACTGTAAGTTCTGTAACAATAATACTATCGCAACCAGTAATTGAAATCAGTGTGTCATAATAAGTGCCGGTTTCAGTATATGTATTTCCATTATAAACATACGTGTTGCCACTGCATATAGTTTGCGGGTTACTGATTGAATAGACAGAATGAACTATAAGTGATGTTTCGATTACACTGTCACAGCCATTCACTGATACCAGCGTATCATAATATGTGCCTTCTGTCGTGTACGAATTTCCATTAAATTCAAAAGTATCCCCATAACAAATTTCTACAGATTCATGAATAAGAAAAATCGGATTTACAATTGCTGTTGCTGAATCTGTAACAACAGCACCACTTTCATTGCTTACAATACATTGGTACTGGCAGAGATTATTACTTGTTGTTGCATTTAAAATGTCAAGATTATTGCTTGTTGTCCCTGAATACACAGCATCATCTGTGATATTATTCCATCCGCTACCGCAGTTTTCCTGCCATTGATATATAATGGTTCCCATTGCTGCTGCGGTTATATTAAAATTTAACAATCCTTCAGCGCATGTTGTATCATTTACAGGTTGCTTTATTATAATCGGTGGTGGAAAAGTTTTTAGAATGAAACGGTTTGATACATTCGAAAAATCAATAATGCCTGTAGCTTCATGATACCATTCCGTAGCAGGTGTATTAGATATTGATCCAGGAGTTCCGGCTATTGAAGTCCATGCTCCACTGTTATTTTGCCAAATCGTGGTTATTGAATTAACAAAAGAAGAGCCTTCATCGGTTGAATTCCATCCTAAATTTAATGTCGCATTTGTGCTCCCCGTATTACTTTCTTCAATGACCCAGGTGTTTTGAACACAAGTTGCATCAACTCCTGTTGTGGGGCTTACTCCTGTTTCTACTCTTACTGTAAAAGTATCAATCGTACCAGTATAATTAATAATAGCGGGTTTATAGCTGTTAATTGCATCCCCTACAGGAAACAAAAAATTTGCTGAAACAGGCAAAGATTTCTTTACAACATTTCCTATTCCATTAGTAACGATAAAGCGAGAATTGTCAGCACCCGCAATAGTAGCATTGGGCAAAAGAATAAGATTTTGGTTTGTTACTACTACTTTATTTGCATTGAAAACAAGAGAATCGGCAATTGATGTATGGATAGAAATTGTTTTATTATCTGAACCGTCAATAATAAGATTATTGAATAAGGGAGAGCTTGTTCCTCCAATATCCTGAGTCGTTCCATTTAGCTTTACATTACTTGCATTGCCTGAATTGAAAGCAGAATTATTTATGAAATTGCCGCCTACATAAATGTTACCATCGTTTTGAATATTGCCGTTAATGTTGTTTGTGAAATGCTGGGGACAAACAATATAAACGCCGGCATCGTTTTTTATATGGGCAGTGTTGGTCAGGCTTTGCGGGAATGCTTCGACTACGCTCAGCATGACAAAGATAGCAGGAAGCAGGCAGTTAGCGAAAAAGCGGCGGTAGGCAGCACTTCGACTCCGCTCAGTGGCCGCAAGAACAGTGACCGCAAGAACAGTGAACGTATACTCAGTGGCCACAAACGAGCGCCAGCAAAGTAATGGAAGATGTCTAAATATTTTCATCATCATTAAATTTAATTCCTATTACTAAAACATCATCTATCTGTTTGGATGAGCCCTTCCACTCAAAAAATGTTTTTTCAATTTCGTTTCGTTGTTCGCACATGGGTAAATCGGAAATATCTGTTAACAATGTTTCGAACCGACGGCGATTAAATTTACTTTCGTCCGGCCCACCGAACTGATCATTGTAACCATCGGAAAACATATAAATGTCCTGCCCATTTTCTATATTCATTGTTTTTGTGGTGAAACCTGCAAACCCGTGCTCTATTTCTCTGAGCTCTATGCTGCCGATAGAATTGTCGTCTGCTTCGATTTCTTCTATTATCTTTTCTTTAACCACATAAATACTATTCATGGCTCCTGCAAACTCCAATGTTTTCTTTTCTTTATCGATTACGCAAAGCGACATATCCATGCCATTCTGTAGATTTTCGTTATCACCCTTTAGCGCATCTAACACGCCGATATGCAAATTATTCAGAATTTTGGATGGGTTGGTAATCCCATTTTCTTTTACAATATGATTGAGCAGGGTGCTGCCGATCATGCTCATGAAAGCGCCCGGCACGCCATGCCCTGTGCAATCAATGGCTGCGATCAAAGACTTGCCGTTGACCTGTGCGAACCAATAGAAATCGCCGCTTACAATGTCTTTGGGCTGGAAGAAAATAAAAGATTCGGGCAAGTGTTTTTTTATCAGTTCTTCTGTTGGTAAAATGGCCTCCTGAATAAGTTTGGCAAAGCCAATAGAATCTAAAATCTGTGTATTTCGTATTTCCAATTCAGTATTTGCCAGGGATAACAGTTCTGCCTGCACCTGAATTTCTTCTTTCTGCTGTTGCAGTTCTTCGTTCTTTTCTACTATTTCTTCTTTTTGTTGAAATAAAATTTTATTGGCGATTCGTTTTTGCCGGTAACTGCGGAAAATAACAACTGCAAGCGCCAGCATAAGGATAAAGCCTCCAATGAACGCATATTTCTGCGTTCTCTGACTTTTGACTTCGATTTTTTGTAACTCCTCGTTTTTATTTAAAAGTTCTATTTCTTTTTGTTTTTTCTCGTTCTGATATTTTGCTTCCATCTCTGTGATGGCTTTGGTTTTTTCTTCTTTGAACATGGCGCTGTTGGTTGAAATATAAAGCTCTGCGTATTCGAGCGCCTTGCCTGTGTTGCCTAATGCCTTGTAAGCTTTTTGAAGATCAGCCGCGGCCATATTGATTTTAGGAATGGTATTCATTTCTTTCGCAAGATTAAGAGCTTCGAGACCAAATTTAATCGCTTCTTTGTAGTGCATTTCTTTTTCGATGGGTGATTTTGCAACAGAGTCGGCAAGCTCAAGATGTAGTTGTCCTATGGCGCCATTAACGACGGTTAGCCCTTCTTTATCTCCACCTGATTTGGAAATACCCAGCGCTTTTTTAAAATTTACTATGGCCAGATTAAAGTTATTGCCTTTCTTATAAGCCATGCCAAGATTAATATAAGTACCACACATCCCTCTTTTATCGCCAAGCTCTTTGGAGAGATTTAATGACTTGTTAAGACAATCAATAGCACGGGGTATGCTGTCTTGCATGGTATAAATAATCCCAAGGTTGCCATAGCGTTTGATCATACCGGGCTTATCGCCCATTTCTTCGACTATGCTTAACGATTTCTGACAATACTCTTTCGCCCGGGATAAATTACCCATCCTTTGATAAATATTGCATATATTGTTGTAGCAACGGGCAACACCATTCTTCCCTGATTTTGCCGTTACCCCGACAGGCGATTTACATAGTTCTTCCTGAATGATTATTGCTTTTTGATAATACTCAAGCGAAAGTTTATAATCGCCCTGAAAATAATATACAATCCCTATACTATTATAGCAATCGCTTAAACCTGTATGCACTGCCACAGATGCACCCCTGCCCTGAGAATTGGCTATGTCTTTAAAAATGATGCAGGATTTATTAAAATACTCCAGCGCCTTATCGTATTGGCTCATGGTTCTATATAAGCCGCCATAATTATTCAGGCTCACTGCCTGCCGGTATCTGTCTTTAATTTTTGTTGAAAGCGTAATTGCTTTATCATAATAAAAGAAAGCGGTGTCGGTAGAAGTTTTTTCGTATTTTCTGCCAATTTCGTTATAAAGGCGGCACTTTACCGTATCGCATTTTGCATGGTTAACCAGATTTATAAGGCTGTCGGGCCTCTTCCCCAATGGAAAAGCCGACAGGCTGCCTGCAATTAAAATTGATAATATTGTTAGTGTTTTTTTCATATTCAATATTAGTCTCTAATGCAACGCAGCGCATTAGCGTATACTTTACTGTCAGTGATCACGGTACTCATGCTACTATTGAAGTACAATTGATTTGCGCTGGTAGGATTGGCCTGCGTACTGCAGGAGTATATACCATAAGTGCCACGAAGGTAGAGCGCACCAAGGCTTATTTCCAAACACCCTGCTGCATGAAGTTTTAACACTGAGCCAAATGTACCTGTAGCATCATTATCATAATCAACCCAACCTCCATTTGCGTCGGCATTAAACCATTCCGTATAGGTAGGGATCCGCCAACCTGTGCCAAGTTCTATGGTGCAGGGGTCGTTAGCAGCAAGCCAGTCACTGTTTTCATTAATGGAAGTTATTGTCCAAGCAGGAGTAGGTGGTGAAGGTGTTCCATTTTTATATCCTTGCTTGCGATTAAACTGCCAATACCAACCTGCAGAAGCATCGGTGGCATCGGTTGCTGAACTTGCCTGATTGGTAGCACCTAGGTTTCGGGTTATCCAGCATTTATCAGCACCTGAAAGATTAGAAAGAACAACAGCATAAGTTACTGACTTTGTTTCGGGAGCTACAGTGCCGACAGTGTGGTTAACGGTTAAGGAAGCAGGGCAAGAAAAGCAGGCAGTAGTAGTAATCACCACATCGTCTGTTGAAGCAGCGCAGGGTGAATTGGAAATTGTCCAGCGCAGGGTGGCAGTGCCGGGCACGGCTAGGCCTGTTACTCCCGAATTGTAAGCGCTTGGGGTGGTTATGGTGGCTGTACCGGAAACTACCGACCATGCTCCTGTGCCTGCTGTTGGATTGTTTCCTGCTAAGGTTGCAGTGGTTACGCCACATGCCGGGTTAATGTCTGTGCCTGCGGCGGCTGTGGTGGGTATAGCAGAAACGGAAATAGCGAAGGTTCTTGCTGTGCCATTGCCGCAGGCATTGCTTGGTGTAACAGTGAGTGTGCCCGAAGTGGCAGCAGCAGAAAAATTGGCTGTGATAGAATTGGTGGTACCGCCGGAAGCTTGTGTAACACCTCCCACATTGGTAACAGAATAGGCAACACCGTTATTTCCCTGGCACACGGGAGTAGTGCCGGTAATTACACTCGGTTGAGCAGGGACAGAAGAAAGCGTAATGGCAGTGCAACTTGCGCTGCTTGCCCCACAGGCATTATACGCGGTAACGCATACACTGCCATCGGCAGTTCCGAAGTTAACGGTAATGCTTGTTGTGCCCTGCCCT
>Ga0154551_1114_pt1 | contig 12268 bp, 13 predicted proteins | sample RifGroF2_FD_105694 | JGI IMG/M metagenome (GOLD analysis project Ga0154551, IMG submission 105694) | Bacteroidetes bacterium GWF2_35_48
AAGGCAATAGCGGTGGCGAAAAATTCATTAATTTCCTCGCACCCCTCAAGGGCTTCAAAGGCAATAGCGGTGGCGAAAAATTCATTAATTTCCTCGCACCCCTCAAGGGCTTCAATCCCGCACCACAGCTTGTTGCTAACGGTTCTCGTGCAGGCTTACGTTTGGAGCACCTTAGACCTACGCGCATAGCGAAGCTTAGCGTTTAAATAAGCGGAAAATGAAGCTTGCACGATGTTAGCAACTGGGTTATTATCATCATATTATATACAAAGATAATCATTTTTTTGACAATAATACTGTCGGGTTGGTTGTGAAGTGGCATTTCGTTTTTTTTGAGAGGGGAAATAATTAAATAAAATACCGCTTTGGCTGTGTGCATGGCAAAAATTTGTAACCTCTTTTTGGTTTTATAGCCTCTGTGGGGAAGCTTTGAGCGAAAAACAAAATGTGGTTGCAAATTTAAGGACGGCAACGCTGGCTGGTGTGGTTAATTTTGTCATTCAGTCTATTTTCTTTTGTATTTATAATGTTCTTTGTTGTATTTATCAGGTGTCTTGTTGTTAATTCAAGATGCCTTTTTGCGTTTTTAGGTTGTCTTGTTGCAAGTTTAGGTTGTCTTGTTGCGTTTTAAAGTTGTCTTGTTGCGTTTTCAGAATGCCTTTTTGCGTTTTTTGGGTGTCTTGTTGCAAGTTTAGGTTGCCTTGTTGCATTTATCGGATGCCTTGTTGCAAGTTCGGGGTGCTTTGTTGCATTTGAAAGATTGCTTTTTGCTGAAAATCTGTCATTTATTTATGTCCTTATGTCAGATTTTGTAAAAACAAATTGCCAAGTCTTTTAGTTCTCGGCAATTTGTTGATTTTGTGATTTACGCTTTTGTAAATGTTAATTTGCTTATTTGCTTGTATTCTTTACTTGTAACACCAAATACACTTTTAACGTAATTTTTGGCTTCTTTTCCTATATCACATAAGCCTGTTACATCATCGTTGAATAATTTGTACCGTTTAACTCTTGCATTGCTTAAAGGTGTAAATACGTCATTCACATTTTTATTTAATGTTTTCAGATTTGTACAAAGGGTTAAAAGTGTTCCAGTTTGTAATTCAACTTCGTTTGGAGTATAAGCAGGTTCTGATTGGAGAAGAGTTCCTAAAGCATATAAATTTTCAGCCCTGTTATCGTAGCTTAAATGTGAATTAGATATTTGTTTTGGTTGATTTGTATCTGTTGGGGCTGTTGTTTTTGCTCCTTCATGTGTACTTTCTATAAAAGCATCTAAAGCTTTTTTTGATTTGCGTGTGCCTTTTATTTTACGGATATGGGTTTGTGCATCTTCTAATAGTTTTTTTGACAAACCTGAACTGGATAAGGCATAATTAATTTTGGTTGTAAGTTTATTTAAAGGTGCAAAAGCTTCTTCTCTTGCATCTACAGCCATAGCATAAGGAGCTAAAGCATCAGCTACAGATTTCATTTCAACTGCTGCCTTACCATCAAGAATTTCGAGAGCAGAAATTTTAAGAAGTGGATTAATTGGATTGTATTTTGAACCATAACCTTTAAAGAAAGAAATCAAAATACCTAAATTAGCACGATTTTTTTCGTAACCTTTTTCAGAATTTGCTGCCATAATTTTAAATTTTTAATGGTTTATAAGACAAAAATAATAAATTTTATTGAAACAAAATAATCAGATAAATAATTTCTTAATTACTTTTCTAATTCTATTTTACTTACAATTTTAGTTTGAGGAATTTTGGATTGAACAACCTCAAATTTTGTAATATGCCTAATTTCAACACTACAAATATTATCAACATAAACTGAAATTTTCCCTTCCTCTATATCACCTATTTCAAATTCAAATGTAATTTCTTTTTTCCGATTAAAATTTGTGATATGGAAAACTATCTCATTAATACTTCGAACTGTATTTTTATAACAATTCTTACCAAAAACCTTAGATGTACAACAGTGAGAAACTAATTTTGAATTTTTATCAAAAGCAAAAACAATATCAATTTGAGGTTGATCTTGATTCGTTTTATTTATAAGAATCATTTTTTTATAAATAATATTCTGATAGGTTTGACCATTTACGACTATTGGTAGTATTGATTTTACTTCCTGATGTGTTGTTTTTAAAATCAAAAATTGAATTTTTCTATCTTTAATAAAAAAGTAACGAGCTGCAAAAGTACCAGCAAGACCTCCACTTATAAATGATATTATATAACCTAACCAACAGACCATATTTATTCGTAATTTATGGTTAAATTATTTAAAATATCTATTGAGTATGTTGCAAATTTTGCCTGAATACCATATTGACGGCAAATATTCCCTGCTAAAACTCTTGACGATTGAGGAACAAGCAAATAAAAAGTACCGCCTAATGTTGAATATGGTTTCCATTGATTGATAGCCTCTGTAATATTAATACTATCTGCTGTTTCAACCTCAATAATAAATTGTAAAGTGTTATTAGTCGGAGGCGTTAAAATAATATCAGGGTATAAATTACCAATTCTTGTATTATGAGCCTGACCCGGATTAGAATAAACAGTCCAATTACCAGTACGTCTGCAATTTTCTGCGGCAACTGCAATAACTCTATCGTGTATATTTTGATTATTATAATCTCTATTAGCCATTGAAATTATTTTTTATTATTTTGTTGAATGATTGTAAACAACATCAGTTAATTTAATGGTTTTAAGTTTTTCAATATATTTATCAAAATTATCATGTCTAATAAGACAAGGAATTTTACCATAATTTTGATAATATTCATTTTCATATTTCTGTTTTAATTCAAAAGCTTCTTTTAAACTTGTTGTTTTAATATTACCAAACAATCCATTAGTTTTTGAGGTATAAGCGCATGTCATATAATCGCCGGAAGGACTGATACCGATTCCATTTCTTGAATAACCGCAATAGCCATCTTCTGTAAGGGTTAAGGGGCCTCCTGTTTCGGAATATTTTTGTGATAAATCATGAAATAGTTGATAATCCTGTTCATTTGTTACTAAATCGTTCCAATTACCTGTTGCATTACCAAATCTGGCAATTGGATTACAAACAAATAAAATATCGTCTTTACAGAAGTCTTTAATATTTTCTAATTCATGCTTATTAATACTGGTAATTGTTGTATTTATAGCCAAATGAACAACTCTACTACCGTTTAACTCTATAATCTTTTCAGCATATTTTTGGCGAGCATTTTCAATGTTATTCAAAACTTTTGGCAACATTCCTTTTGTGCGAGAAAACCTATCATAGGTTTGTCCATTTAAAGAATCTAAAGCGATTACAAGCGAAACATTATGATTAAAATAAAAATTAATTAATGATGATGTTAAGGTGCTGCCATTTGTATAAACAATAGGGATTAAACCAATATTGTGTAGTTCAGTAATAATTTTTTTTATGTTTTTATTTAATGCCGGTTCGCCTTCACCTGCTATTATAATTGAATGTACACCTAATTCTTTTGCTTCGTTTATCAGTTTTTTAATACTGAAAATATCAATAAAGGTTTCTGATTTATTCGGATAGTTATTTTCTAAATGAAAACATTTTTCGCAATGAAAATTACAATCGAAAGGCAGGTTAAACATTACATAGAGTAAACTATATGTATGAGATGTTTGTAAAAATTGTGTGCTTATTCCGTTAAATATTTTATTTGGTTTCATTTTTTATCTTTTCACAATTACAAGGAGTGTCAAATCTCTTTCTAAGATTCTCATTATTATCAATATTTTTTGTTTCAGCTTTAATACGAACTTTTGTCATAAATTTATCAAGGAATTCTTTAATCTCATCTTTATCTTTATTCTTCGTATAAGTTAGTAATTCTTGTTCTGGTGGAGTTTTAAGAAAGGAATAATCATTCTCTTTTCAATGAGTATTTTTTATTTCGAGAGTAACGTTATTTTTATTTCCTGAAATAGTCCAATTTTCAATATCATCTTCTTTAAAATATTCTTGATATTTATTAATGACTTCCATATATCTATCATAATAAAGACTACCTAAAGGGAACGCTTCATCTTTTTTACGAACTTTTAGACCTATTTGAACACCGTCGTCAATAATATTTTCTACTGATTTTGGATCTAAAGCTTGTAAAACAGCAATACTTTTTTCATGCATAACAATAGCAGCATTCATAAAATCAAAATGTGAAAAACATAGATTAATAGAAAAACTTAAATCTTCATTTTCCGAAAAACATTTTTTGCATCTTCCCTCTGTAATAGTTTTCATTGTTTTACCAACAAATGCTAAAGCAAAATATGCTAGTTGGTATTGATTTAAATTATTATATGGCTGACTTGTTGCAATAATATTTAGAGTTTTAAATTTATTACCTAAACAACAAATGTAGTTACGAATTGCAGGAGGCAATAATACATAAAAACCAACCATAGAACCTACAAGAGTAATTTTTGTAACAGGGTCAGAATATAAATTATGGTTTTCATCATAAATACCTTCGTTTATAAGTACTCTCGGATAATCTTCAGGGTTAAAAGTTAAGATTTGAGATTTTATTGATTCTCTTTCTAATAATGCTAATGCTTTATTTGCATCGTCTTTCCACTTGTTGCCCCAAGTTTTGAAATCTTCATTCGACTTGTTAAATTTTTGTAAATGAATTTCTTTAAATTCCTTTAATATTATATTATTGCATTTAGTTAAATTTTCATCCTCAAACTTTTTTGTTAAATTACTTACTTGTTCAATTAATTCTTTGACTTTTATTTCTTCCATTAAATCTATATCTTTCTTATATTTATACTTATAAGATAAGAAAAAAATAATACCCATTAAAAAACCTAAAATCCCAGCAAAAACAAACGCCGCAATAATATTATATTCGGGATTTATTGATTTTTCAATTTCTTTGAAAATTAATAATGCCCCTATTGTTGTAAAGACAAATATATACAAAGCAAAGTCTTTAAGAATTTTCATTTTACTTAACCTCCATTTTTGTTATATCAAAACCATCTTTCTTAATATTAGCTAAAGCATTATTTAAGAATGACAAATCAACGGCATTTGAAATTGTTGCAGATGATTTTACAAATTTTCTTTCAAAAGCCCATTTTGCAGCAACTTCAAGCGTATTGATATGGTCTTTGGATAAAGAAAGGTCTATATCGTTAATAGTTTTAGCATTTATATTTGGCTCAATTGAAGTAGCAGCTTTTAAAAGGTCGGGGCTATATGAAAGTTTTGCATCATCAATATACCATTTATTAACTTTATCTTGATTTGCTGAATAATAATACCAGCTTTCAACCAATGAAGCAAGGAATTTTGTTGTTTCTTCGGGGTGTTTTTTAATAAAGTCCTCAGAAATTGCAACTACACCAAGAGTTTTTGTAAAGTCAACAATTCTTGCCAGTTTGTTTGATTCAAAAAGAGAAGTTGAAGGTTCCCAAACGCCCACAGCATCAATATTCCCCCACTGTGTTTCGCCCCCTGCCTGAACAACATTGCTTATTTCCAGAATATCAAGGTTGATATTTTTTACATCTTTATCTGCATCTAAATTTGCTGCTTGTTGCTTTAGGATAGCTTCACGATGTGCTACTGAACCAAAAGGCATAGCAACAGTCTTTCCCTTTAAATCGGAAATAGAGTTTATTCCAGAATTTAAAGGAACCATAATTGCAGTTTTTGTATAAAACAATCTGCTAACAATTTTCCATTTTCCACCTTTAGAAATCAGATTTACTGCTGGCTGATCGCCAACAAAAATAACATCAAGTTCTCCTGCTAAAGCAGCTTCGCTTTGGGGACCTCCATAACTAAAACTAATAAAATTACCTTTCAAATTATTTAATTCAAGTACTTTGGTGTTTTTCATTACCTGTACTACCTGACCTTGTGTTGCAAGTGGAATTTGCCAACCTATCCTTACAGGGATTAAATCAGTTTTATCTTTTTTCCCATTGCAACCAGCAATTAACACAATAACTAAACTTGCTAAAATAAGTTTTGAAACGACTTTGGTTTTCATATTAACCTCCTATTATTAAATTATTTATTACTCATTACTTCATTTCTTAAAGACTGCCAAAGATAATTATAAATCTCAATAAAATCTTTTTGTAAGCGAATTTCAGGAAATCTTGGACGTGGCAAATTTACATTAGTATCTATTAAAATTTTTGCTGGTGAATTGCTTAAAACAATAATTCTATCGGATAGGTAAACGGCTTCATCAACATTATGTGTTATAGAAACGATTGTATTTTTTGTTTTTTTCCAAATATCTAATATTTCGTCTTGTAAAATGTTTCTTGTTTGAGAATCTAAAGCACCAAAAGGCTCGTCCATTAAAAGACATTCCGGCTCAATGGCTAAAGCACGGGCTATAGCTGCTCTTTGTTTCATACCTCCTGAAAGTTCGTGAGGATATTTGTTTTCAGAACCTTTTAAATGAACTAAATCAATATAATATTGTGTAATTTCTTTTCTTTCGGTTTTCGGAATATTTTTAGCTATAAGCCCAAATTCAATATTCCCTTGTACCGTTTTCCAGTCGAAAAGTCCATAATCCTGAAAAATAACAACTCTGTTGGGGTTTGGTGCAGTTACAGGAAAACCATTAAATTTTATTTCTCCTTTAGATGGAGATATAAAACCTGCAATAATATTTAGTAATGTACTTTTTCCGCAACCACTTGGACCTAAAATACTGACAAATGAACCAGAATTGATTTTTAATGATATGTCATTTAAAATAAGAGGTTCATTCTTACAATTGTTTCCATTTTGAACAAATGACTTTGAAATATTTATTAATTCAATTTTTTCCATTTTCAATTACTGTCTTTTACGAAGTCTTATTTGACCAAGGAACCAGTTTTTTTTGTATAAACACCATCATTCTACTCATTAAAAAACCTATCAAGCCAATCATAACCATACCTGCAATTACATTTTCGCTTTGTAATGTAAGGCGGTTAAGTTGTATCATATACCCTAACCCTGATTGAGCACCTACCAATTCGGCAGCAATAACACAAAACCATGCTACACCTATACCTGTTTTCAGACCTACGGTAATAAAAGGCATTGCAGCAGGTATAATAACATCAAAAACTAATTGTTTGCGACTTGCCCCAAGACATAAGGCAGCATCAATATGAATTTTATTTACAGATTTTATTCCATAAAAGGTATTGGTGAATATGGGAAAAAATGAACCGAAAGCAACTAAAAAATAAGCAGGCGCATTACCTATGCCGAACCATAATATTGATAACGGAATGAAAGCCACCGGGGGAATTGGTCTTAATATTTCAATTAAAGGGGTTAGAAAATCACTAGCTTTTTTATTTGTTGCTGTGAAATACCCTGTAACGATACCCAAAAAGACTGCGATTAAAAAACCTACAATAACACGCCAAAGGCTGGTAAGCATGTCAAAAAGAATACTTCCTGAAATAATAAGATGATATAAGGTTATTAAAACCACATAAGGACTAGGTAATATTCTTATGTTAACATAACCAATATCGCATAAAAGTTCCCAAATAGCAATGATTGCGACAATGCTTAGTAATTTTCTATAGTTAAATTTTAGCTTCAAAATAACTTGTTTAAAATAATTTGTGAATATAGTTATTTAATGCGAAATTCTTTTCCTTTTATTGATTCAACTTCAACTTTACCCTTCTGTTGATTTGCTTCTACAACTTTTTTCATAAGCTCTTTCAAAAATTCTCTACCTGTATTTCTTTCATCCATAATTCTTTTACTTTCTTTAATTGATTCGACAATTAAATTTTTTAGATCAGGTTTATCTGATAAAAATTCTTTATTATTGAAGATACTATTCCTATCTTCTTGTCTCAGGAGAATTTGCTCAGCAACATCAATTATTTTTACACTAAATACTCCTCCTTTTATCAAGTCTTTAGAACTTTCTCTTTGAATTAAATTTTCAAAATCATTTGCCAATTCTTCTTCCTCCATATCTCTCTTACTTTTAATAAATTTTTCTTCTAAATCTTCTAAATCTTGATTATATGATAAATTAGACTTTCCTTTTAATTTCGTAAATATTTTAGCAACCTCATCACATAAAGTTTTATGTATATCAGAATAAAAATGATATTTATTTATTTTACTTCCTCTTTTGGTGTTAATTGCTGCTTCAAGATTTGGTTCTTTAAAATTTAGGTTAAACCAAAGACTCGAAAAAATAATATGTTTTGATTTAAGAGGATATTTTGACAAGATACTTTTAGAAACTGATGTAGCTAAATTAATAATAAGTGATTTTGCCACCTTATAAGGAATAACCTTCATAAGTTCAGTTTGAGAAAAATCAGTTAAAGCAGTAATGCAAATTTCAATCAAACCTTTGTTGAAAATTTCTAAATTTTTAAGGCAACTTTTATTCTTCTTAGAAATTTCTTTTATTTCAAAATAATCTTTTGAGTTTAGTTCTTCACCATTTCCAAATGTAATATTATTTAAATTTTCTTTTTGTTTGGGATCAATCCTAACTTCATCATAATTTGGATTTTTGCTTTGATTATCAACTTTAATATCTATTGATTCGTTAATAATATCAGTTATTTGTCTTACCGTTTCTTTTGAAATTTCTTTATTTTTTTCAAAAAAAGGTTTTATGTATTGTCTGATCTGAGGATATGATTGTTTAATAATATTAAGTGCAATAAAATTATTCTGCTGTTTTTCAATTTCAGGAATATTTTTTTTAGCTTCTTGTAAATATTCAGCTTGCCATTTTTTTTCAAATTTATGCTTTATTGTTTCAACACTAAAAAAAGTAAAAGACGAGACGGTCATTAATACAAATAGAACCCTACGTAACAATATTCTGAATTTGATAAACTCAAAAATAACTGTACCAATTGAGAAAAAAATGTTAATTAAAATCAAAATAGAGAAAGAGAGTATTAACCATTTTAATTCTAGTATTTCGTGCAATTTATCATAATATATTTTAAAATTACTTTCTAAAGATTTAGCCAGTTCTTGTGTATTTAAAAATGTATCATTAAACAAATCGGCACACGAATAAATAAATTGCAACAATGCAACTATTTCCAATCCAATTATTACAGAAAAAGTAAAAGTTTTAAGATTCTTAAAAGATTCATTTGTTAGCGTTTGCAAAAACTCATTTTTAAAATTAAATTTATTATTTTCAAGAAAACTTAATAAGTAATAAATCACAATAAGAGCAGATATAAGTGAAGAAACAGGCCAAGTTTGATATATTATAAATATTATAAAAACAAGTACAAGTACAAAAAAATCACTTTTTGATTTTTCAATTAGAAAAGAAAAAATATTTCTAAACCATTTAAACATATTGATTGGATTTTATGTTTGTTTAATTTTAAAAGGTAATTATCGTAAATTCATTAAAAAATTATGACTATTTTTGATAGTTTTCATAAACTTTCGTACCCTCAAATGATAATTTAAATAAATAATCTGTTTGTTCATTTTTATTTGTTGGAATGGGTTGGCTAACCATTGCATTTAATTTATTAATTACTAATTGATCTATAATTGTTATTGCAAGTTTAACGTCTTTTGGTGTTAACTCACGACCGTATTGACCAAGAATAATCTGAACTAAAGTAGTTAATTTTACTATTGATGAATGTGAGTTCTTTTCTATCACGGTATAAATTCCATTTTCGTTTTTTTCTGAAACAATTTCTGTTTTAAAAAGCGCATCAATGATAGAAAGTTCTAAAGTTGTTATTTCTAATTCCTGATGCTCTCCATTAATAAGGAATGCTTTCTCAATAGTTCCAAATTCTGTATGTCTGGCAACGTTTGTGGATTTATTATTAGAATTATAAACTATTTTTATAGAAGTGTTTGTTAAGATGAATGTAAAGTCACCTAATAAATTTGACAAATCATTTTTAATGGCACTAATAAAATCAAGGCTTTGGCTTTCTTTAGCAAAATTTAATAATGAATTAATTGTCCACATATTAAATTCCTTCCAAAATATTGCAAGGAGAAAATCATTATTATGACCTTCAATTTTTTCAAGTTTAAATTCTTGTCCGTTAGAATCAAATGATTGAATAAGTAATTTATTTGTCTTTCCCTTATCTATCAAATATGACAATGAATATAAAGAATGAGTAGAATCTGTGTTTAAGTTTTCCAAATGAATAGAATCTGTCACAATTCCAATACTATCAACCCATGGAAGCTCAGAAAATAAATTAATAAACCTCATGTCGATAGATTTATTTGCAACCGATAAGAAATTTGTCGTTTGATTAGCTTTTTGAATTGATTTAATAATATTATTTACGTCTTCACCATTTGAAATAGTTATATTAAAGTTATAATTATTTTGTATGACAATCCCATAATTGTCTTTCATATTATTTCCATTGTTACTAATAGGAGCGTTACTAACTAAATCTTCTTTTCCTTTCTTATTTTTGCATTTGAATAGTTTAATTATATATTGTCTTGATGGTTTGAGGATAAAACTAATTATAAAAGTTAAAGTCGCTATTGTTACTAGCCATGCCATTAGCCTCACTTTGTTATCAGTATCAGAAAACAAACCGATATACCAGTTCCAAAAAGTTTTAATTATTTCCATATTAAGTATCTTAAATAATTGCTATCAAATATTTGTAAAAATAATCATTTTTAAGAGAACATATTCGTTAAAGTATCAATTTTATTCAGGAGAGCCTGTGTTGTTTTGCGGCTGTCAAGCCGCTAATTAAATTTTACCTTATTGGCTCGATGCGTTGGCAAAAGACAAGCTTTATTTGTTTTTTTTACCTTAGAAAATAATTTAATTCAAAAAAAACAAATTGTGCTTGGCTGAACGCTGATAGGGCAGCCTGTGAGGTTAAAACTAATAAATGTGAGCGATTGCAGATTAGTGAATTTGTTGTTGGTGCGACAGCAATTTTTTTTAATGCTTATCTTTCATTGCAAGCATTAAAAAAAATAAACAACAAATTGACTAATGTGGGTAAGCTATACCTTATCGGCTTGTGGTTGGGCAAAAAGACAAGTTCTATTTCTTTTTTTTACCTTAAAAAACAATTAAATTCAAAAAAAAGAAATTGTACTTGGCTGTGTGTTTGATAGGGCTGTTCGTGTGATTTTAAAGAGCGGTGGCAAAAAAAACGAAATAGGGTCAGCTTGTGTATCGGCAATCTTTAAAGTCATTTTATAATTATTTGTCTTTACACATTATATTATTGTCAATCATATTTGAGTTTATCTAGTCATTTTATTAGTTCCGGGGTCTCTGATAACCTTGTTGCTAACGGTCCTCGAACTGGCGCATGTTTGGAATACCTTAGACCTACCGCCATGCCCGTAGGGCTTGCGGTTTTAAATGTATGGAAAATTGCGCTAGTTCGATGTTAGCAACTGTTAATTACTCGATTTTTTTTAATTCTTTTTGAAGAGTAGGAAGATCTTGTTCAATTGTTTTCCATATAATTTCAATCTCAACACCTAAATAATCATGAATTAATTTATCACGCATACCGGATATTTCTTTCCATGGTATTTCATAATAAACTTGTTTGAGATCAGTAGAAATTTTCTTGCTTGCTTCACCAATTATTTCAAAATTCCGTATTACTGCATCTTGAATTAATTCGTTTTTGGCAAATTCATTTTTATCAATGCCTTTTACAAATTTTCTAATTTTTTTTATGCATTCTAGGATATGGTCAATATAAGCAAGATCATTTTTATGCATAATAAATTATTTTAAGGTCATTTTTAATTTGCTCTTTAATCCTTTTATTTTTCAAGGAACCTTCAGTAATAAGATCAACTTTAAAGCCTAATTTTTCGCTTAATTCATTTTCAATTTTTATCAACTGTAAAAGTGATGGAGTATTTTTAAATTTGACTAATATATCAATGTCACTATCCTGATTATTTTCATTCCTAGCATATGATCCAAAAATCCCAATTCTTTTCATGTTATAGGATTTTAGAAAATTCAATATTATATGTTCTACTTCTTGACGACTCATAGATATTTTTTTTCAAAAATAAGGATTAATTAAATAAACTCCAATTTTATCAAACAATCACAATTAACTATTCACAGTCAAATGGTTACGTTGATTATTTTTTTCATGGTTAATAGTTGCTAACGTTCTCTGCGCTGGCACAGTTTTTTTTAAACTTGTATCTAAACCCAAAAGCCCGAAGGGCTCGCATCATAATTAAAAAAAAT
>Ga0154551_1116_pt1 | contig 11997 bp, 15 predicted proteins | sample RifGroF2_FD_105694 | JGI IMG/M metagenome (GOLD analysis project Ga0154551, IMG submission 105694) | Bacteroidetes bacterium GWF2_35_48
TTTAATATTTTTAAAACAGTGCCTAACACTGCGCGTAGCACAATTTTTTTTTCATGATAACGCTAGCCCTACGGGCATGCGCGTAGGGCTAAGGTAAAAAAAACTGTGCCAGCGCAGGTACCGTTAGCGTCCAGTGGCAGAAAATCGACCAGATAAATTTATCCTTGAAAAATAATTTTTGAAATGACAAAAAAAACAAATATCGTGATGAGTTTAAATTGAAATTCTAATGAAAAAATTTAATACAATAATTATTATTAACCTAAATTAAAAGAATATGAACCGTATTAGTTTACTAATCATAATTTTAAGTGTCGTAAATATTTCATTAATCAGCACAACAAACATTGATAAAAGTTATAAACATAGTTTTTCTGGGACTTATTTTCCTGAAAAAATTGATGCCTTTTCTATCATTGAACCTAAACAATATGATAATACAGGAAAAGACATTGGCGTTGGTTATCGCACAAGCGATGAAGCAGAATTGACACAATATATTTACCCTGCTTTAGAAAATGGACAAAAGACGACACTTGACGCTCATTTTAATAATTACAAAATGGCACTTATGACGAATTATGCTGAAATTAAATTAATAAAGGAAGATAAATATGTTTTAAATTCTAAAACTGGCAAATATGCTCAATTTACTTACATCGAAGAGTTTCATAATAAAAGACAAAAACTAAATTCATATTTATATATTTTTGAGGATAAAGGTTGGTTTATTAAAATTCGTGTGACATGCCCAATAAATAATAAAAAATCATGTGATAGTGCTATAAATGAATATTTGAAAAAAATTCCATGGCCGACAATGGTTCGTAAATAATAATTATAAAATATGTCAGTAGAATTTTTTAAATGATAAAATTTGATGAAGTCATCAAAACAATAACAAAAAATTAGAAAGAATAATCAAGAATATTAATACAGCACATGAGTTATTGAGAATTTGTTTTAAACGTCAAAATTATTTTAGAAAAAATATAAATTTACAAAATGATAAAAGACCTGATGATTTGTACAAGCCACCGATACGCTAACACTGCGCGTAGCACAATTTTTTTTTATGATAACGCTAGCCCTACGGGCATGCGCGATAGGTCTAAGGTAAAAAAAACTGTGCCAGCGCAGGTACCGTTAGCGTTCATACTCCAAAAAATCCGTACCATGATAAAATGACAGGATTGATTTATAAAAAAAATGATTGACAATAATATAATGTATAAAGATAAATAATTATAAAATGACATTAAAGACAGCTGATACACAAACCGACCCTATTTTATTTTTTTTTGCCGACGCTCTGATTAATCACACGACCGACCCTATCAAACACACAGCAAGTCTATTTTGTTTTTTATGAATTTAATTGTTTTGATAAGGTATAAAAAACAAAAAACACTTGCTCTTTGCCCGACCACAACCCGATAAGGTATAGCCAACTCACAATAGCACTTTCGTTGTTTAATTTTTTTAATGCTTGCAATGAAAGATAAGCATTAAAAAAATTTGCTCTCGCATCAACAACAAAAGAGCTATTTTCCTCTCGCTCACATTTATTAGCTTTAACCTCATCGCGCCGTGAAAATCCGTTAAATGGGGATTTCTTAAAGTGTATAAATGAACATAAGAATGAAACATTTTGAAGCAGCCCTGTAGGTAACCAATCCTACCCGACAAGGTTTAGTCAACCACCGGAAGCGAGTCTTGCGTAGTCAATAGAGATGTTGGCACGAAGCGTAGACAGCGACTGTTGAAGGTATGCTATTGAGCCTCGAAATAAGTAATGCTGAAGCCTTAACCGTTGTGGTAGTTGGGGCAATATCAAACCAGCGTAAAAGACGAGTTGGGGAGATTCGACCGGGGTCGAAGAACATATCAAAGACAGAAGAGGGTAGCACGGGAACACGGGAGAGCCTAACGTCTCCACACGAGAAACGGACTTACGGATTGTCCGTACCCCAATAATCCAAGCTAAGCGAGTAAATGCAGCCACTCGATAAAGCGAGAAGAAAAGTGTTGTATCGTAAGAGGTATCAATATCGAGGGAAACCGAAGATATTGAGAAGGACGAAGGCAGTCTTAGTATCTTTATAGTACCGGAAGAAAGGTGGGAAATCAGCTCCATGAAAGCCACTGAGTAGGGAAGGAGGATACCTGATTACGGAGCTGTATTTTAGAAACATTAAATGTACCAGAGACATGGAAAAGATGTCAACAGTTGAAGTACAGATAACGGAAAGAGCGAAGAAATTTCCGAATGAAGCATTGACGAATTTGAATCAGTACATTAACGAAGCTATGCTCAATGAGAGCTTCAATAGTCTGAATAAATCAGGAGCTAGTGGAGTAGACAGAGAGACATGGCATGACTATAATGTACAACGAAGCGAACGCATACCGCAACTATTGTCAGCATTTAAAAGTGGACAATATTATGCTCCCAATATCCGAAGGGTTTATATCCCAAAAGGAGACGGAAAGCAAAGACCACTTGGAATACCAACAGTAGAAGATAAGCTATTGCAAACAGCAGTAGCCAAAGTATTAACACCGGTTTACGAAGCAATTTTTTACGACACATCGTACGGATTCAGACCAGGCAAGTCGCAACATCAGGCACTTGATGCACTATTCAAAGGAGTAAGTTTTCAAGGAAAGCGTTATATAATAGACGCAGATATGCAAAATTACTTTGGTAGCATAGACCACCAATGTCTAAGGGAATTCCTCGATCTAAGGATTAAAGATGGTGTGATAAGGAAAATGATAGATAAGTGGCTCAAAGCAGGGATATTTGAAAAAGGTAACATAAGTTATCCAAAAGAAGGAACACCGCAAGGTGGCAGTATCTCGCCGTTACTGAGCAATATCTATCTTCATTATGTTCTTGATGAATGGTTCATAGAACAAATTCAACCACTACTAAAAGACAGTAGTTTTATTATCAGATTTGCAGATGACTTTTTATTGGGATTCACCAACAAGGAAGATGCAGAAAGGGTAATGAAAGTGCTGCCTTTGCGATTAGGGAAATTTGGTCTGACTTTGCATCCTGAAAAGACTAAGCTAATAGAGCTTGACGACAATAAAGGACAGAAGCCAGCGACTTTTGATTTTCTTGGGTTTACCCATTATATGGATAAAAGTCGTAAGGATAAAGCAGTACTTAAACGTAAAACGAGTAGTAAAAAGTTCAGGGCATCTCTCAAACGAATGTATGAATGGTTGCGAGACAACCGACATGAAAAAGTTGGAGAGTTATTGTTTGAAATGAATCAGAAATTACGAGGGCATTATGAGTATTATGGTATTACGTTTAACGGTAGTAGGATTAGTACATATTTCCAAGAGACAAAGCACATGCTATTCTATTGGTTAAACCATAGAGGAGGTAAGGCTATAATGAATTGGAAAACATTCAACAAACTTACTATAGAATGGATACCATTGAAAGCTCCAAAAATCTATCACAGTTATTTAAAAGTGAAACCGTAAACAGAAGAACCGTATGCGGGAAATCCGCTCGTACGGGACTGTGGGGGAGCGGGGAGGTAACAAACCGCTCTACCCGGACAGGCTGCCCTATCAACGCTCTGTCAGGCACAATTTGTTTTTTTTGAATTTAATTATTTTCAGAGGTAAAAAAAACAAATAGAGCCTGTCTTTTCAACGCATAAGCCAATAATGAATTGATTTAATTAGCGGCTTCGCCGCAAAACACATAAGTATTTTCGAGTGTACATTAATCAACTTCGTTCAATTCCGCAACTAATTCATTAGCTTTGATTTTTGCTTGTTTAAGAACAGATTTTCCAGTTTTAGTAATTGTATAATATTTACGTATTTTTCCATTTACATTTTCTTTTACAGTTTTTAAATATCCTTCTTTTTCTAACTTGTGAAAAATAGGATACAAAGTACCAAAAGAAATATTGTAACCATGCCGTTTTAATTCATCTTGGAACTCCATACCAAAAATAGGCTCTTTTTCTGCATGGTGTAATATATGAATCTTTATAAAACCAAGTAGAAAGTCACGGAATATTATGTTACTCATATTGCTAAATTTTATTCCAATTATTAATATCGTTTTTCAAATTCCACCCTTTAGGAATTTCATTATTTTTCAATATTGATTCTGCATGTTCTTTAGCTTTTATAATTTCATCTTTAAAAACTATTCTTTCAAGCCATTTATCAAACAAGGGATTAATTAAATCATTTACAAAAATGAATAATTTTGATTTATCCTTTAAAGAGTTCTTATAAAATCTATTGCAATTTAAACAATTTTCGTTTAATATCTCGTATGACTTTAAATCATATCTGCAAATCCAAACCCATAAACGCATGAGATATTTTAAAGGTTCGCGAAAGAATTTAAACCAAAAAGATTTTTTATATGCAATTTCAATTAGCCTTCTTGTGCAGGTCTTACATTGATTTCTAATAGGTATATTTTGCATCTGAAATTAGCTTAAAAACCTCCAAAATATTATATCAAGAAAAAATATCAGGAAATACAAAAATGAAATAATATAAAGAATCCATTTTGCAGATTCAATTTGATATTTGATAATCAGTTTAGTAATTACTTTATAACTTAAAATGAAACCGCCTATTAATGCGCTTAACAGTATCAGGGATATTAAATTTTCTGCCCATGTAGGTATTTTTGAAACTACCATTTGATTGTTAATTATAGCATTTGCAGTATTCATACCTCTAACATCTTTAAACGCATTTTCAATATATGGCAAGCGTGATGTTGTTTTTAAAATTGCTTTATCAAAATGGGCAGCTATAATGATTGGAATAAATATTAAACAGAAATTTTTGAGATAATTCAAAATACTGATTTTTATTTTACTTAACCGAAGTATTAAATATGGGAAAAACCATAAAATTGAAGGTACGATTAAAAATAAAAATGTACATTGAAATAAAATTTTAATAATTGAATTTTCAATACTAAAATATTGAGTAAAAAAAGTTGGTACAAATAAAAGAATCTTTTCAGCAGTTGAATATTCAGATAAAATCTCATATATAACAAAACCACTAACAACAAAAAGAAAAAAGAATTCTGCCAGCGATAAAGGTTCAATTTGAAATAAATCTTTTGCAAAACCAGTTTTAATAAATGCTGGGTTTGGGCGTAATGGATTTTGCTTTGATTGGTATTCTTTACAGGTTTTGAGACATCCTGCACATAAAATACATTGTGAATTATCTTTAATTTTTGCAGGATATAAGTCAACACCGCAGCTTTTATAATTAAAATTATAAATATGGTCTTTGTGAATACAGGACTTATCTTTACACGAGTCGCAAACATTTGTATTTTTAACTCTCCATCCAAAAAATGAAAGTTTAGAATACAATCCCAATAAATTTCCTACAGGACAGACATAGCGACAAAATGTATTTTTCTCATATATTAACCCGATAAATATGGAAACAATGATTATGGTTGTTAAATATGTAGCCATATATGCTGGGTTTCTATGAATTGCAAAAATGTTAATACCAACAATCAATATAAAAGAGTAAAATATTGTAATCCCCCAACCTGACAAAATCCATTTTGGTCTTTTTTTCTTTAATCCGATTCTTGCAAAAAAAGCTGTAATAAGTTCAACAGGACAAACCATGCACCATACACGACCAAAAAATATTGCTGCTAAAACTATTAGTGGCCACCAATATGACCAAACAAAAAGATTTGCAAGATTTGTATTTCTCAACTCCATTAATATAGCAGCATCCTCTGAGTGAGAAGAAAATCCGATAATCATTAACCCGATAAAAGCTACTAATGAAATTAATTTTAAGGAAATCGGAAAAAATTTGTTTGAAAGAAATTTATTAATCATTTTTATCAATCTTTAAATAATACCAAAACCTAACAAAATAGCGAATGTTAAAATCATAAGTCCCACAATAATTTGAACTGTTCGCATAGTGATTTTTTTTAATAATTTTTGTCCAAAATATGTCCCAATAAATGCACCCAGACAAGCTACTATAATAAATAAGACAGATTTATCATTATTAACTGTACTAAAATGTTTAAAAAGAAAAGATGTTCCATAAACAGTTAACCGTGAAATATCAATTAGAATTGCTGTAGCTATTCCTGTCGCAACGAAACTTTCTTTAGATAAACCAATACGAAGTAAAAACATTGAGCGTAATGCGCCTTGATGTCCTGAAAGTCCGCCAAAAAATCCTGACAATGCTCCACCAATTGGGAGGGTCTTTTTTTCAAAGGTTATTTTCTCAAATCGTTTATCAATTTCAATAATTGAAAAAATAATTAAAAGTATCGAAATAATAAGCTTAATCAAGGTTATATCAAACAATTTAGAGCCTATATGGTATTGATATAAAATTACACTATCTGTTAAATAATTTAATGCAAATGCGCCAAGAAATGCAAAGCCCATTGCTGGTAATGCAAATGAGACAAGTATTTTATAATTAATATGTTTCCATACTAAACCAATTTTGAAAATATTATTTGCAAAATGTACGACAGCCGAGAGAGCAATAGCAATTTCGACAGGAAAGAATATAGCAAATACAGGCATTAATATTGTTCCAAGTCCAAAACCCGAAAAAAATGTTAATAACGCTGTCCCAAATGAAATGATTGAAATAAGTAAATAGTCCATAATATAGTTATAATATCGAAATACGATATTGCAAAGATATATCGGTTTTCAATAATAAAAAATAATTTTAAGAAAAATAATGAAAAATATTTTGAAAAACGACCTGCCAAGTTACAACTGCTTCCTGCCACCTTGTTTAACTGACAGATTATATAGCAAATAACTAAAATCATGTAAAAACGGAATATTGTATCAATAATTAAAAAAAATGCCAAAATAAGTCTTATTATAAATGTATTTAGCATTTGAAAAACTTTAAAAAGTACCTGACATATTTCTTTATCGGGATGTCAGTCTTATTTCTTATTGCTCTGTTTTCTTCAAGGTATATTTTGAATACTTATGTTTCTAAATTGTCAAAATCACAGGTAACAGAAACAACAAAAGATTCTTTAATTACAACAATTAACAAAACTTTCAATTACACACAAAACGGAAAACCCTACCGCATTACTTTTCTCGAATTTGGCTCAAAAGGCTGTTCAGCCTGTCGAAAAATGGAAGAAGTAATGGCAGAAGTTAAAACAAAATATCCCGATAAAGTCAATGTTATTTTTCTGAATATTCTTATTCCCGAAAATCAGCCCATGTCACAATATTTCGGTATTGCACAAATCCCTACACAAGTTTTACTAAACGAACAGGGAAAAGAATTTTTCAGGCATTCCGGTTATCTCTCTTTTGAAGAATTACAAAAGCAATTATTAAGATAAATCATAAAACATTAAAAAAACACATTAAATTATTTGTTAGTCAAATTTATTGTCGTATGTTTGCGACATAAAACATAATAGACAAATTAAGGCTTTATAATGTTAAATTTAATAAAATGTAATATGAAAAATATATTAATACCAACAGATTTAACCGATTGTACAAAGAATACAATTAGTTATGCTATTGCTCTTGGAGTGAAAAGCAATACAAAATTGTTTTTCTACCATACTGAAACTTCACAGGAAAGAAGCAATAAGGAATATGCTATAAAATTCATTAAGGATATTTTCAATGAACAGCATCTTAATTTTGAAAAATCCCAAGTAGAGTTTATCATTGAAAATGTTGCTTTTTCAAATGCACAAATAAAAAGCACAATTGAAAAATTCAATATTGACCTTGTTATAATGGGAGCCAGTCATGAAGGATTAAAAACAACATTTTTTGGAAGTCATGTATCAAAATTAATCAATGATGTTAGTTGCCCTGTTTTATCGATTCCACATGACTATAACAATATAAATATTGACCGTATTGGTTACGCTACCGAGTTATTCGATTTATCAGAAAGAGTAAGAGAAATTGTACCATTTGCAAAATTATTTAATGCAAGTATTGAGGCTTTTCATGTGTACCCTGTTTTCCCTCAAACCATAGATGTAGAAAAATATGATGTAAAAAAATCATTGTCTCAATTACAAAATGAAAACAGTTACAGTAAAATCAATCTGCATTTTATTAAAACAACATTCGACAATGAGCCAATAACGGGTATTCGAGAATTTATAAAATCTTACAAGCCTGATATGTTGGTAATGTGCCATAAACCCAGTGGCTTATTTGATAAATTAATAATGGATAGCGGAACAACCCCTGCAATTGTTAAAACAAGCCCAATTCCTGTTTTGGCTTTAAATCAAAAATCTGTCTGTAAAATAATGTAGTTAAATCACTTTAATAATTTTAGTTTTCTGTCTAATATACTTGTCATTACTCCAAAATCTAAATAAAAATGTTGAATAATAAAACGGAACAATTTAAAAAAACTCAAAAGGAACTTGCATTAATTGCAAAAGTACTTTCACACCCTGCACGAATTGCTATCATTCAAATATTGGCAGAAAAAAAAGAAATAAAAACCGGAAATATTTCCGATGATTTGCCCCTTGCAAGGTCAACTGTTTCCCAACATTTAAAAATATTAAAGAAAGTCGGAATCATCAAAGGAACAATTGATGGTCTTAAAATTCATTATTGTTTAGATATAAAAAAACTCAATGATATTAGAGAAAAATATAATGCATTTTTCCAAAGTGCTATTTCAGATTTTATGTGTAATTGTAAACCTTAATTTATAAAAAATGCAAACTAAAAAAATCCTTATTCTTTGCACTGGCAACAGTTGCCGAAGTCAGATAGCCGAAGCCTTTTTAAAATCGTTCGATAAAAATTTAGACGTACATTCCGCAGGAACAATCCCCACAGAAAAAGTAAATCCCTATGCCGTAAAAATCATGCAGGAAATTGGAATTGACATAAGTAAAAATACGACTAAAAATGTCAATGAATTTCTTGCAAATGAATTTGATTATGTAATTACCGTTTGTGATGGTGCAAAAGAATCATGCCCCATGTTCACAGGAAAAGTAAAAAACCGTTTACACATGGGCTTTGAAGACCCAGCCGATGCAACAGGTACAGAAAGCGAAATAATGAATGTTTTCCGCAAAATTCGCAATCAGATAAAAGAAGAATTTTTAAAATTTAGTAATAACCTCTAATAAAACGGAAACAGTATGCCATCAAACAAACGACTTAATTTTTTAGACCGCTATTTAACGCTATGGATATTTTTAGCAATGGCGGTAGGAGTTTCAGCAGGATATTTTTTCCCTGCCATTGCTCAATTTTGGGAATCCTTAAAATCGTCTCCCGAAAGCACAACAAATATTCCTATTGCAATCGGTTTAATTATTATGATGTATCCGCCACTTGCAAAAGTAAAATACGAAGAGTTGGGCGACGTATTTAAAAACTATAAAATATTAACCCTTTCTCTCATTCAAAATTGGCTGATTGGCCCTATTTTAATGTTTGCACTTGCAATCATTTTCTTTAAACTATTTCCGGGTGAAAATAATGCCAATTTACCATACATGTATGGAATTATAATGATTGGTCTTGCACGATGTATTGCTATGGTAATTGTTTGGAACGATTTAGCAAAAGGCGATACACAATATGCTGCCGGATTGGTTGCGTTTAACAGTATTTTTCAAGTGCTATTTTTCTCAGTTTATGCTTGGTTTTTTATTGCTGTAATGCCCGCATGGTTTGGGATTCCAACAAGTGATGCCGTGAGTAAAATTACAATTGGACAAATTGCCGAAAGTGTGTTTATTTATTTGGGAATCCCATTTATTGCCGGATTTCTCACACGTTTCATAATGATTCGTGTAAAAACAAAAGAATGGTATCACACGAAGTTCATACCTAAAATAAGTCCATTGACACTAATCGCATTATTATTTACAATTATTGTGATGTTCTCCCTCAAAGGCGAATATATCGTTAAAATACCCCTCGATGTCGTTTTAATTGCCATACCATTGCTGATATATTTTGTGATAATGTTCATCGGTTCATTTTTTATGAGTAAAAAAATCGGAGCAACCTACGGACAATCGGTTACACTTTCATTCACCGCAGCAAGTAACAATTTTGAACTTGCTATTGCCGTAGCAATTGCCATTTTTGGAATGAATTCCGGCGAAGCATTCACAGCCGTAATCGGCCCATTGGTTGAAGTTCCTGTAATGATTGCTTTAGTGAATGTAGCTTTTTCATTTAAAAAGAAATACTTTGCAAATACATAAATATTTTGCAAACTCAAAAAAATACAATTATCTTTACAATTATAAATTTTAAAAATTATTAAAATGGCAAGCAATTCGGAAACTGGACACGCAAAAAATGTAGCAAACTTTGACGTTTTATATTCTACATGTGTAGGTTTAGGCACAACCTTTAATCCTGCTAAAGCATCAATAAAACCACCTGCTTTACTCATAGTTTTAACCAATTCAAAAAATGCAATGTCTGCTCTTAATTCCACACTTCCGGCATATCATTTGGGAGTTGATGTAAGAGAAGCTGCATTCGACCCATTAGATAAATTAATTACAAGAGTTTCAAGCTCCCTTAAATCTTCTGATGTAACAGTTCAGGTAATTGACACAGCAAAGACTTATACACGTAAAATACAAGGTCGCAGGGCAAAACCTAAAAAAGCGTTAGATGCTTTTATTGATAGTACACACAAATCTAAAAATGCTTTAGATGCATTTATAGAAAGCACTCACGAACAAAAAACTACAAATCTTGAAGTTACACCTTTACCAGTTCCCGACCATAAAGAAATATCCGCATCACAGTTGAGTTATGATAACCGTCTTGACAACTTGGATAAACTTATAAAATTATTAGGTTCAGTTCCTCAGTATATCCCAAATGAAGCAGATTTAAAAGTTACAGCACTCACAACCATATACAATGACCTGAAAACAAAAAATTCTGCTGTAATAACAGCTACAACACCTCTCACAAATGCCCGAATGGCAAGAAATAATATTTTATACAAAGAAAAGACAGGCTTATTTGCCATAGCTACCGATGTAAAAGCTTATGTATTGTCAATAGATGGCCCAAGAAGCCCTATTTACAAACAAGTAAGCAAGTTGAAATTTAAAAACATTAAGTAATAAATTAATTATCCCTATATCTTTTTTCAAGGAACACGCTGCAAGGTTGCAAAAGTAACCTTCTTTGTTGTTTATAGAACCTGACAAATTAAATATTGAACCTGCCAAGTCCAAACTATGACCTGCTAAATTACAAATTCAACCTGCCAAGTTACAGAAATGACCTACAAAGTTACAACTACAACCTGCCACTTTCAAACTGACACCTGCCAAGTTCAAAACACGACCTGCCAAGTTACAACTGCTTCCTGCCACCTTGTTTAACTGGCTGATTATATAGTAAATAACTAAAATCTTGTAAAAACTGAATATTGCACCAATAATTATAAAAAAAGCCAGAATAATAGAATAAAAAATTATTTTACAAAAATGACAAATTATGATAACAAATTAACCTCACAGGCTCTCGCAGCCAACATCACAATTGCTACCACATTCTGTTTTTCGCTCAAAGCTTCCCACATAGCCATAAAAAACAGAAAGAGGTATCAATTTTTTCCCAACCCTTCGCTAATAAGGTATTTTATTTAACTATTTGCCCTCTCAAAAAAAAAAAAAATGCGATCACACTTGCGACCCAATAGAATATCGTTGACAAAAAAATGATTATCTTTGATTTAAACAAAATGAGTAATGATAAGTCGTACGAAACGCTAACATCGTGTAAGCCCCATTTTTGCAGGGATTGATAACGCTAAGGCTTCGCCTATGCGCGTAGGTCTAAGGTTGCAAAAACGTTGCCTACACGAGGACCGTTACCAACAAGCTGTGATGGGCATTTGAGAGATTTGCACGATGCGAGAAATTAACGAATTTTTTGCCAACGCTAT
>Ga0154551_1009_pt1 | contig 9850 bp, 12 predicted proteins | sample RifGroF2_FD_105694 | JGI IMG/M metagenome (GOLD analysis project Ga0154551, IMG submission 105694) | Bacteroidetes bacterium GWF2_35_48
AAATAAATTGTAAATTTTAATGTCAGTTTTTATTAATTATTAACCACAAAAAACTGTCAACCATTTTCAGGACGATACAAGAGACCCCGGAACTAATAAAATGACAAGATTGATAAACTAAAATAAGAATGACAATAATATAATGTATAAAGAGAATCAATTATAAAATGACTTTAAAGATTGCCGATGCACAAGCCAACCCTATTTCGTTTTTTTTGCCACCGCTCGGTTTAATCACACATTCAGCCCAATCAACACACGGTCAAGAATATTTTATTTTTTTTGAATTTAATTGTTTTCTAAGGTAAAAAAAAGAAATAGAACTTGTCTTTTTGCCCGACCACGAACCAAAGCGGAATTGCTTACACACATTAGCACTTTGTTGTTTAATTTTCTTTTTGCTTTGAGAAAAATAAGCAAAAAAAAATTTGCTCCGCATCAACAACAAAGAGCTAATCTGCAATCGCTCTCATTTATTAGCTTCAATCGCACCGTCAGCCCTATCAACGCTCAGTCAAGCACTTATTGTTTTTCGCTCAAGCCAACCTGATAAGCCTTAAAAACAATAACAGCTTGCCTTTCTCAACGCATCAAGCCACTAAGGAATTAATTTAATAAGCGGCTTGACAGCCGCTATTTATCTGATTTAAATTTAGAATTATAAAAGTGATATTACTTTTTTTCAACGCTTTGATAAAATAATTTTTAAGTGCGACATAGTTTGGCTGACTTGTATATTACATTTGACAAAATATTACAAATAGATTATGTATAAAACATTATCAAACATACAAAAACAACATTTTTTAGAAATTTCAGGAACAGAATATATTGATTATGAAATTTCAGGAAAGTTTATGACAAAATATCCATATAATAATAAAGAATGGAGTTTATCTCCTTGGTCTTTTACCTTTATTTTAGAAGAGAATACCGGTTATTTTATTTGTGAATTAGACCATCGAATGACCAATAATCGAATCATTGGTTGGGACCAAGATGGAAATAAACTATCATCTGAGATTACTTCAAAATATTTCAAACCTCATTTTTGAAATTAGAATTTTAGTAATTAATTTATGCGATACGCCATAATATCAGACATACATAGTGATTACAATTCTTTGCAAAATGTTCTTTCTAATATTGAAAAGCAAGAAATTGATAAAATTATTTGTCTTGGTGATATTGTCGGTTATGGCAACCAACCAGAAGAAGTTGTAAAAGAAATAATGCAAAGAAATATTGTTTGTGTATGTGGTAATCACGAGAAAGCATTATTTGACTCAAAAGCTTACGAATTTATGACAAAAAAAGCAAAGGTAGCAATTGATGAAAACTATGATGCTTTATCTGATAATTCTATAAAATTTCTCGAAAATTTGCCAAATAATTATATTGAAAGTGGAATTAGATTTGTTCATGGAATGCCACCAGATTCATTGTTTGATTATGTGCATGTTTCAACAAATGAAGAAATTTTAAAGCGATTAAAATTATACAAAGAACAAATTGCTTTTTGTGGTCATTCACACAGAACAGAAATTATTGCAATTAAAAATAAAACCATATCAAGAAATAAATCAATCTCATTTTTTGAAGAATATAAATTAGAAAGTAACGTAAGATATATTATTAATACTGGCAGTATATCATTACCGAGAAATGAAATTGTTGAAAATAGCAGTTACTTAATTTTTGATAATTTGGAAGGTAAAATTAGTTTTATTAAAATCTGAACAATGCTTATTTCCCTTGAAAATATCATAGAAACGCCCGATGAACAATATTACTCGCATATAATTGAGAATTATGGTGAAGAAGGATTGTTTGACCCTGTTGAAATAAGCAAAAAAATGTCAGATAATTCTGTAAATAGCATTTTTAAATGGTTAGAATGGCTTGATTGGAGAGTGCAAAATATTGACTACGAAAAATGGAATACGGAAATTTCAAATTTTATAAATACACATTTCAATAAATGTTCAGATTTAGAAATATTATATTGGCTTTTGCTTATAAAACCTAATACACAAGTAAATGTTAATTTCCAATATTATATTAAACTATACGAAAAAGATTATATTGAAACAGATTTTCAGAAACCTTTTGATTTATGGATTTGCTTATTTAATCTTCATTCGCATTATTGGAGTGAATATTTCTTAGCAAGAAAATATGTTGTCAGCACTGATACAGATTATCCAAACAGTTTGATAGCAGAATTAATTCCACGATTGATAAATCAGAAAATAAAAAATAAATGGATTGAGAAGTTTTTCAGCAATACACCAAATAGCAGAGATTTTTTAAGTTTATTGATAAATGATGATTCGTTCAATACACCAAAATGGTTTCAATATTTTAAAGAATTAAATCCTTCGTCATTTCAGATTTGTCTTTTAATTTTGAGAAAAGCAGAACAAAGTAATATTTTCACAAGCCCAGAAGATTCAAAAGATTTATTTTGGTTTAATTATTATAAAGCCCGAAAAGGTGATTTATTTCTATTAATTTATACTATGAATCGTGTTTTAAGTGGCACAGCCAATCATTGTTATAACTTAAAACACTGGGTAGAATTTTTAACTTTTATTGAATCGGATTTTAATATTATAGAAATAAAGGTTAGAGAATCTGAAAATACTATATTGCAAAAAAAATGGGCGAATGTAAAAATTGAATTATTTAAAATTTGAAATATGAGACCCACAAAATATAATAGAGAAGAACTTTTGAAAAATGCAAAAATGATTAAGTTTGTCTGTAAGTTCTGTGGTTCTAAAATTGAGACTGATTCAAAAAATCTTGATTGCAAAGCATGTGGAGCACTTATGGCTGTTACTATTTTACCATATTTAGAAAATTATAAACATAATAAAAATTCAAAAAAAATGAAAAATGAAAAATCTCTTTTTGAAGAAAGTGTAGTTTCTTCTGAAAATTATTTTATGGACATTATTTTTCCAATTCTTTCTATACAAAAGATTGAACTTGAAAATATTCAAAAATTAATGAATTTTCAATTTAATTCAGGCAATAATTTAGCACCTGAGCAATTAAAACAATTTGTAATTAATAAGAAATTTTTAGCAACTGATTTTTTTCAAAAAAATCAAGTTGATTTAACAGACCTACAATTAACAGGATTAGATTTGCCTATATATTTTAATGGATTATTACCGCAAGGTAAAAGAATAATGATAGTAGCCCAAGACCCATTAAGAAACGAAGAAGGTTTTATAAAAATGAATGCAAATATTAGTCATGAGATGATTATATGGACACCTTTTTCATATCAGGAAAAAAATAATGATAATTATCTTTATTGGAATATTATTGGTTATATTTCAGAAAAATCCTCACAGGTTTATATTACTGACTTGAATAAAATATGGTTTAAACCCAATAAGAATAATTTAACCATTCGAAAGGATCTCAAGGCAAATTTATATTTAAATATATTAGAAAAAGAAGTAAACAATTATTTTAAACCTGACATAATATTTGCTTTTGGTAAAAAAGCCTTCAATGAATTAAAATTCCTAAAAACAGAAGCAAGAGTTTATTATATTTTACATCCTTCTCGTACGGCTGCAAGATACCGCCCAGAATATTTTGCAGATTTTAAAACCGATAATGAAAATTTGAAATTTGACTATAAAAACTTAAATGATTTGTACAAAAGTAAAATTAATAATTTCATAAATAAAAGTGAATAAATTTAAAAACAGGGAATGCTGAAAACCTTCAAAAGAGTAGGCGAAATTTCTAAATTTAATTTTATGGCAATGTTTGATGTAATTGTAACATGTAATGTACACAAAAACGGTGGTTATCGAACTGAGAAATTTGAAACAAAGGTCGATAATGATGTAATTTTAAAAGCACAAGGAAGTAATTCAAAAAAAGAATTAGATCCTTGGGCTAAGACTTTTTTTCCTGCCTCAGATAAGGTTGAAGTTATGAGTGTCAGAAAAAAGTAAAACATTAAAAAGAGGGTCGAACTCGACCTTCTTTTTAAATTTTAAATGATAACCCATAAATTTAAAACGAAATGCTCTCTAAATCCAAATACACACGAGGCATAAACTGCCGAAAGTCATTATGGCTTTATGTTCATAAAAAAGATGCACGGATAGTTGATTATTCAACACAAGCTGTTTTTGCAAGTGGGATAAACATTGGTGAACTTGCACGACAGTATTTTCCAAATGGTAAAATGGCAGTGCTGGAAGATTACCCTAATTATGAATCAGCAAAACGTACACAGGAATATATTGCACAAGGTATTGAAACAATCTATGAAGCAACATTCATTTATGATAATACACTTGTAGCAGTTGATATATTGCATAAAAATCAGGGCAAATGGTGTATCTATGAAGTGAAAAGTACGAACAGCACCAAACCTGTTCATATAAAAGATGTGGCTGTACAGTATTTCGTAGTAAAAGGTAGCGGGTTGATTTTAGAAGATGCTTGTTTAATGCACTTGAACCGTAATTATGTAAGACGTGGTAATATAAACGTTAATGAGCTTTTTGTATCTGAAAGTGTAATGTTGCAAATACTTCCAATTCAGGAAGAAATTGCTTCAAATATTACAGTATTTCAACAAATGCTGAAAAGTGAAGAACCAAATATTGAAATGGGCGAATATTGTACTTCTCCATATTCCTGTGATTTTTATAATTACTGTTCAAACCTTATTCCTGTTGTTAAAGAAAAAATTATTGAATTAAGCAGTAAGCCTGACGTTTTACAAAATGAAGTGAACTCATTTGTAAATTGTGTTGAATATCCGGTTTGTCATCTTGATTTTGAAACCATAATGCCCGCAATTCCTATGTTTGATGAATCAAGACCACACCAGCAAATCCCTTTTCAGTATTCTTTGCATTTTCAGGAAACTAAAGGAGGAGAACTAAAACACTCATTTTATTTGGCAGAAAACAATTTGAATATTGACCCAAGAAAAGATTTAATCAGGCAAATGATACATGAAACGAATGGTGCTAAAACTATTTTTGTTTACAATATTGTTTTTGAACGTTCACGTATCAACGAAATGAGCAGGGATTTTCCAGAATATTCAAAAGAACTTCAACACATCAATGAAAGATTGGTTGACCTGATTATTCCTTTCCGAAAAAAATATTATAGAACAGAAACAATGCAAGGTTCTTCCTCTATTAAAAAAGTTTTACCTGCATTGTGTCCGGAATTTTCATACAAAGAATTGGAAATTGGTAATGGTATGGATGCAAGTAATTCTTTCCATAATTTATATTATTGCGAGGATAAAAAAGTTATAGAGAAAACTCGTGACAACCTTTTAAAATATTGTCATCTTGATACGCTTGCAATGGTAAAAATATTTGAAGTTTTACAAAAAGTTTAAGTATATGTCAAAAGAAAAAATATTTAAAGAACTAATAGCGGAAATGGCTAAAGATGGGGAAATAAGCTCGTCTGAATATGAAATATTGTTGGAAAAAGGAATGGATTTAGGATTTGATACAAATACTGTTGACTTACTTATAAAACTTGAATTAGCAGACTCGTCAAATCGTAGTTATGATAACGGAAAAGATAACGAATTGACAGAACAAGATGAAGATTGTGAACACAAATTCAAATCAGCAATTACAAGAGGTGGAGACGTATTAACACCTGATATAATTATTGTCAGTGAAAATTCAGTAACTTATAAAAAACGAAACAAATATTTAATTAATGTAGATTCAATAAGTATTCCTATTTCAAAAATTTCATCTGTTGAATTAGATTCCAGTTTGTGGGGCACAGACATAATTATTAAAAGCGTTGGTGCAGGAGAAATTATTGGTAAGAAATTTACTAAATCTGATGCAAAAGAAATAAGACGACTTATTCAGGAAAAACAAAATAGATAATCAGAATTCAGTAACGCAAAGTATTTAAAATGTCAAAAAGAGAATCAATTTCACGCTATAATCTTATCATTAAAAAACTGAGAAAAAAATCTGCAACATTTAAAGAAATTGCTGAATATTTATCTTTGGAATCTGAATTTCAATCTTATAATTTTAATATTTCAAAACGCACATTTCAGAGAGATATAGACGATATTCGTTCAATTTATAATATTGACATTCAATATGATTTTTCGCAAAAAGTTTATTATATTGATTTCGATGAACAACCTGAATTCAATGAAAGAATTTTAGAGGCTTTCGATACCTTTAATATTTTGAATATTTCTGACAAAATTTTAAAGCACATACATTTTGAAAAGCGTAAACCTAAAGGGACTGAAAATTTATTTGGATTACTTCATGCAATTAAAAATAAATTACAAACATCCTTTTTGTATCAAAAATTTGATGACGAAAAAATATTAAAACGGAATATTGAACCTTATGCAATTAAGGAATTTAAAAACCGTTGGTATGTTCTTGGTCGCGATAAAAAAGATAATCAAATTAAAAACTTTGCATTAGACAGATTAAGTGAACTTGAATTTTCAAAGATTAAATTTCATATTCCGCAAAATTTCGATTTGAATTTGTATTATAAATATTGCTTTGGTGTAATAAATCCAAACCAACAAAAACAGCAAGAAATTATTTTGTCATTCAATCCACATCAGGGAAAATATATTAAAACTTTACCATTACATGAATCACAGCAAATATTGATAGACAATGAAAATGAGTTAAAAATAAAACTTGAAATTTTTATAACACATGACTTTTTTATGGAATTATTATCTTTAGGAGAAAATGTAAAAATTATAAAACCAAAGTCGTTAATAAGAGATTTGAAAGCATCTTATAAAAATGCACTTGAAAATTATTTATGATAAATGCAAATAGACACTCTGAACTTGTAGCAAGACACCTTGAAAATGCAAAAAGGCATATCGAACTTGCAACAAAGCACCCCAAACCTGCAACAAGGCATCCGCTAAACGCAATAAGGCAACCTGAACTTGCAACAAGACAACCCAAACTTGCAACAAGGCATCTTGAAAATGCAACAAGACAACCTAAACGTGCAACAAAGCATCTTGAATTAACAACAAGACACCTGATAAATACAACAAAGAACATTATAAATACAAAAGAAAATAGACTGAATGACAAAATTAACCACACCAGCCGACCTTGCCGACCTTAAATTTGCAACCACATTTTGGTTTTCGCTCAAAGCTTCCCCACAGAGGCTATAAAACCAAAAAGAGGTTACAAATTTTTGCCATGCACACAGCCAAAGCGGTATTTTATTTAATTATTTCCCCTCTCAAAAAAAACGAAATGCCACTTCACAACCAACCCGATGGTATTATTGTCAAAAAAATGATTATATTTGTATATAATATGGTGATAATAACCCAGTTGCTAACATGGTGCAAGCGCAATTTTCCATGAATGATAAACCCTAAGCCTACGGCTATGCGGGTAGGTCTAAGGTATTCCAAACATGCGCCTGCACCCGACCGTTAGAAACAATGGGGTGTGAAAAACTTCCGTACAATAAAATGGCGAACAATAAAAATAATAATGAATTGATAAACCCCCGCTAAAAAAATAATAAATTATATTTGTTAAATAATTTAGAAAGGAATATTATGAAAAAAACAATTTTACTTTTTGCAGGACTGGTATGTTTTATTTTTAAGAATCAAGCTCAAACAGTTACTGACGATGACGGAAATGTATATAACACAGTGACAATTGGTAATCAGGTTTGGTTAAAACAAAATCTTAAAACCACAAAATACAATGACAATACAGCCATACCACTAGTAACCGACAGTACAGCATGGAGTAATTTAACAACGTCAGGCTATTGTTGGTACGATAATGACCAAACAACCTATGGCAATATCTATGGTGCATTATACAACTGGTACACAGTAAACACAGGCAAATTATGTCCTGTCGGCTGGCATGTACCAACAGATGATGAATGGACAACGCTTGAATATTATTTAATTACTAATGGTTATAATTACGATGGCACAACAACAGGAGATAAAATAGCAAAATCATTAGCCGCTACAACAGGTTGGGATTCCTCAACTTATACTGGTGCTGTAGGCAACACAGATTATCCTACATACCGCAATAAAACAGGCTTCACTGCGCTGCCTAGCGGCTTCCGTTACGTCGTTGGAAGTTACGGCTATATAGGTGTCTACGGCTACTGGTGGTCGGCGTCAGCGACCAATAGTAGTGCTGCATGGGTTCGGATTATGGTCAGCGATTCTATGAATGTAATCAGATCCTACCCCAGTAAGAAAGGTGGTCGTTCGGTGCGTTGCTTATGGGATTATGCCGCTGATGTTAAAGAAATAGGTTATTTAAAAAATATAATAATATATCCAAACCCTGCTAATGAAGAAGTTGAAATTGATGGGATACAAAATAGTACAATAGAAATTATTAATGTACAAGGACAAATTATTAAAACCCTGAGTATTTCAAACACAAAAACAATAATAGATATATCAAAATTATCAAGAGGGGTTTATACAATTAAAGTAATAACTGACAATAATATTATTGTGAAAAAATTGATAAAACAATAATTATTTAAAGTAAAAATATTGTGGAACACCCCATTGTTTCTAACGAATGTTAGAAACAATGGGGTTTAGAAAAATTCGTACAATAAAAGGACCGAAAATGACAATAATAAATTAATAAAAAACCCCGCTTAATGAACCAAATTTGAATAATGAATATCTATTTTTTTTCACAAATTTTAGATATAAATGAATTATTAACTTTAAATTTTAGAACAATGAAAAAGATTTTTACAATTTTTATTTTGCTATCCTCAATTAGTTTGAGTAGTCTATTAGCACAGACAATAACTGACATTGATGGAAATGTTTACAACACAGTAATTATTGGCACACAAATTTGGATGGCTGAAAACCTAAATGTTACCAAATTAAACGATGGGGCTTCAATCTCATTAGTTACTGACAATACCGCATGGAGCAATTTGTCAACGCCTGGATATTGCTGGTATAATAATGACCAGACAACTTATGGAAACACTTATGGTGCATTATATAATTGGTACACTGTAAATACAGGAAAGTTATGCCCAACGGGCTGGTATGCTTCAAGTGGTGCCGATTGGGAAGCATTAATCACATACCTTGGCGGTGGATCAGTTGCAGGTGGTAAGATGAAAGAAACTGGAACAACACATTGGTCAAGCCCAAATACTGGTGCAACCAATGAATCAGGTTTTACAGCCCTTCCAGGTGGACGTCGTAATGGTAGCAGTGGACTTTTCAGTGATATTAATAATACTGGTAATTGGTGGAGCGCATTATCATACAACTCAGGAAGTGCTTATTTTGCGTCTATTTACAACACAGCAAGCAGTTTAAGTTCAGGTAGTAGTGCATACCCTAAAACATTTGGATATTCTGTACGTTGTTTGAAAACAGGTGGAACTGGAATAGAAAATATAAATAACTATGAAAATATAAAAATATATCCAAATCCTGCAAATGATAAAATTGAAATAGAAGGATTACAAAATTGTACAATTGAAATAGTAAATATACAAGGGAAAGTAGTAAATATCTTATATTTAATGAACATTAATAACACTATTGATTTATCAAAACTATCTGGCGGGGTTTATACAATGAAAATAAAAACAGACAATAGAATTATTGTTAAGAAATTTATAAAACAATAATATAAAATTTGTGAAGAAATTATATTGGAACACCCCACAGTTTCTAACATCGAACTAGCGCAATTTTCCATACATTTAAACCCGCAAGCCCTACGGGCATGGCGGTAGGTCTAAGGTATTCCAAACATGCGCCAGT
>Ga0154551_1141_pt1 | contig 8575 bp, 6 predicted proteins | sample RifGroF2_FD_105694 | JGI IMG/M metagenome (GOLD analysis project Ga0154551, IMG submission 105694) | Bacteroidetes bacterium GWF2_35_48
TAGCACCATTTTTTTTAACATGATAACGCTAGCCCTACGGGCATGCGCGTAGGTCTAAGGTAAAAAAAACGGTGCCAGCGCAGGGAACGTTATGCCCAATGCAAAAAAAAAATCGTAACACTAAAAAAATAATAACATGAATGAATTAGAATCTCTAAAAAGTATTTTTAAAGATAGAATTTTTAAAATTCCAGATTATCAAAGGGGTTATGCTTGGTCAACAAAACAATTGAAAGATTTTTGGGAAGATGTAATTAATTTACCAATTGATAGGTATCACTACACTGGTGTACTATCATTAAAAAAAGTTGAAAAACATATTTGGTCACAATGGAATGATGAAAGATGGTTAATTGAGGATAGAGGCTATAAACCATTTCATATTGTAGATGGTCAACAAAGGCTTACTACTTTTGTCGTATTTATTCAAGCTCTTACTGAAATTTTACGAGACATTGTAGAAAATGAGGATAAAGAAGATGATGAGATATACTTAGGCTCTTTTAGCTTGAAATCAATAAAGGAAGAATATTTAATGATTGAAAAACCACCACAGTTTATAATAAAAACTTACAAATTTAGCTATGAAGTAGATAATCCAAGTTTTAAATTCTTAAAACATAAAATTTTTGAAGAACCCAATAGTGGTACTATTCAAGAAACATTTTATACTTTGAATCTTGAAAATTCGAAGAATTTTTTCAAAGAGAATTTATTAAATTTTTACGAAAAGAATGGGTTAAAAGAAATTGAACAATTATTTAAAAAACTAACTCAAAATTTAAAATTTAATGTTTATGAAATAAGTGACGATTTTGACGTATTTGTTGCGTTTGAAACAATGAATAATAGAGGAAAAAAATTATCAAATCTTGAATTATTAAAAAACCGTTTAATCTACTTAACAACCTTATATGATGAAAATGAACTTAAAAATGATGAGCGAAATTCATTAAGAGAAAAAATCAACGATTCATGGAAGGAAATATATTTTCAATTAGGTCGGAATAAACAGAATCCATTAAATGACGATGATTTTTTAGTTGCTCATTGGATAATGTATTTTCAATATACAAGGGAAAAAGGAGACGATTATATTAGATTTCTTTTGGAAGAAAAATTTACACCACAGAATATTTACGCAAAAACTGAAATTAAATTAAATTCTATCCAAGAAGTTCAAGAAATTAAAGAGTTTGAGGAATTTGATAATGATGATGATGGAAATAGTAATGGTAATAGTAATGGAGACGAAAAATTAATCGTTTTTAGATCAAAATTATCTCCAAAAGAAATTGAAGAATATGTAAATAGCCTAAAATCTGCCGCAGTACATTGGTATAACACATTTAATCCAATAAATAATTCTGATTTAACCAGTTTAGAAAGTCGCTTGATTGATAGATTAAATCGAATAGGTATTATATATTTTCGCCCATTGGTTACAGTATCGTTTCTCTCTCCATATATTAATTCTGATGACCGTATAAAATTGTTTATAGCGATTGAACGATTTATTTTTATAACTTTTAGATTAAGTCGTGCATTTTCAACATATAGAAATAGTGAATTTTATAGAGCTGCTAAACAATTAAGAAATGATGAAATTTCAATAGATGATATAATTGAGAATCTTGAAGACAGAATGGATTATTGCTTTAATATGCCTGAAAATTCTAAGGAAAGATTTTTTGATCATACATACTTTCAAAAATTTATCGAGAAAAAATTTAAAAATGGTGGTGGTTTTTATAATTGGAATGGATTGCGCTATCTCTTATATGAATATGAAATGGATAAGGTTCAACAACGAGGCAGTCAGAAAATAGATTGGAAGTTATTTGTAAAAGGAGATAAGGATAAAGTATCGATTGAACATATTTATCCTCAAACACCAGATAATGATTATTGGTTAGACCAGTTTAAAGGCTATACAAAGAATGAATTAAATTTTTTACAAGGTTCATTAGGAAATTTATTGCCTCTATCTCAAAGCATAAACTCTAGCTTACAAAATGATAGTTTTCCTGATAAAAAAAGACCAAAATATAACGAAAAAAATGAAAGAATAAGACAAGGATTTTTGGATGGCTCTCATTCTGAAATCGAAGTTGCTAATTATGAAGTATGGAATCCTAAAAGTATTTTAGATAGAGGACATAAGCTATTAAACTTTTTAGAAAAACGGTGGAATTTAAAATTTAAAAATGATGATTCTAAAAATGAATTATTGTTTTTAGTATTTATGGAAGAAAATAATAAAATAGAAGATAATGTAATTGAATAATTGCACAGGGCATAACACTGCGCGTAGCACAATTTTTTTTTATTTATATCCGCAAGCCCTACGGGCATGGCGGTAGGTCTAAGGTAAAAAAAACTGTGCCAGCGCAGGTACCGTTAGCGGTAATTGCCAGAGACCCCTGGAACGATAATGATTCCGATGCTATAAATGAATAATTATTTGTACATGCAATACTTAAAATTTCTGTGATAATAAATTTATCGGATAATAATTGATTGAATATTTTATTAAAATATTTTAGTAATTAATTTAAAAGTTGAAAAAAATAATTAATTTGTCATTTAAGTCAATAAATATTTATACCTAAAAACTACAACAATGAAATTACTTACAATTTTACTACTTGCTATTTGTATTGAGACCTTTGCCCAAAAAGAAAATAACATTTGGTATTTTGGGGATAAAGCCGGAATTGACTTTAATTATAGCAACCCAATTGTATTAACTAATAGTTCTATGCAATCATTAGAAGGGACAGCCACTATTTCAGATTCCTCGGGTAATTTGCTTTTTTATACTAATGGTGGATCACATAATTTATATTTAGGTGCAGTTTGGAATAAAAACCATGCAATAATGCCAAACGGAGATTTAGATAATGCTGGAGGTTGTAATAGTTCTGCTCAATCCTCATTAATAGTTCCCAACCCAAATAATTCAAATCAATTCTATGTTTTTACTACTGATTGCCAAGAAAACTCTATGATTGGTGGTTTTAGATATTCTATCGTAGATATGACTTTAGATGGTGGCTTAGGAGATATTACTCTGAAAGGAATACAAATCTGTGATTCTGTTGCGGAATCAATTTGTGGCATAAAGCACATCAATGGAAATGACTATTGGGTGATTGTTCATAAACTTAATAATAATTCTTTTTATGTTTATCAAATCACTAATTCCGGAATTTTACCACCTGTTATTACGAATATTGGACTTGCAGCTTATTCAAATGCAGGGCAAATGACAACATCAGTTGACGGTTCTAAGATTGGTTATTCGGCTATAGGTAAAACAATGTTATTTGATTTTGACAATTCCACAGGTATGCTATCTAATTATATTAATCTAAATAAATATACTTTTGGTTGTTCATTTTCTGCAAATTGTAGGTTTTTTTATGCATGTTATAATGCTGCACCATATGATAAGATATATCAGTTTGACCTTTATGCTTCTAATATACCTGCTAGTGTATTTGAAATAGCAAATTCAACTGGGACTAATGGTTTATGTAATATGCAACTTGCCCCAAATGGTAAAATTTACATAGCACGAATGAACAGTAATTATTTAGATGTAATTAATAATCCTGACTTTTCCGACACTTTAAGTAATTACATTGCAAATGATTTTTATTTAGGAGGTCAATTAAGCAAAGGTGGTTTACCTAATTTCATAAATGGTCTTTTTGGGCAATGTTCTTTCAATATTGGTATTGAAGCAAATTATGATTCAAATTCAAAATCTTTTAATGTATATCCTAATCCTTTTCATTCTTCAACAACTCTTGAATTTAAAAATTTAAAAAATGAAAAACATAATTTAACAGTTTATAATACTTGTGGTCATATTTTGCTTTTAATAAACAATATCACTACAGACAAAATTAAAATCGAAAGAACAAATCTGACAGATGGGTTATATTTTTTTCACCTGCGAACAGAAAGACAGATTATCGCAACTGGAAAATTTATTATTGAATAATATAGCAATGCATGTAACAAGAAATTTTGTAATCTTTTATTATTTAGCATAGGAATTCTTTATCTAGAAAATGATGAAATGTTGATTAGAGTAAGGCAACATACCGCTAACACGCAATTAGTACAATTTGCTTTTTAATTTAAACGCTAGGCTTCGCCATGCGCGTAGGTCTAAGGTCAAGCAAACTGTACCAATCGCGAGACCGTTACCGCCAATGCCTAAAAATCGTACTGTTGATGATTTTAGACTAAAAATGACATCGTACTACAAAATAATTTATAATAAATTTTGGAAAAGTTATCTAATTAGCTAACTTTGTATTTTTAATAAATAAATAATGGAAGAGAAATTTATTAGGAATATATTTTATTACAAGAATTATTACCTTGACTTCTTTGCTACATTAAGACCAGAAGTACAAAAGAAATTTAACTGGACATTACAGCTTATCTCAACGCAAGATAATATTCCAGCTAAATATTTTCAACATATGACAAATACATCAGGTCTATTTGAAATTAGAGTTGAAGTAGGTTCAAATATTTATCGTGTTTTTAGTTTTTTTGACAAGGGACAAATGATAATATTGATAAATGGGTTTCAGAAAAAAACACAAAAAACACCGAAGAAAGAGATTGAATTAGCAGAAAAACTTAAAAAAGAATATTTCGATGAAAAAGGAAAATAAAAATTTGACATCGTTTACGAGTCATCTTGACAAACAATATGGAAAAAAAGGGACTATAACACGTGATAAATATGAAGAAGAGTTTGAAGCGTTTAAACTTGGCGTAATGCTTCAGGAACTTCGCAAAGAGCAAGGTTTGACACAAGAACAATTAGCCCTAAAATGTGGTACGACTAAAACTTATATATCACGAATAGAAAATAATTCAAGTGACATAAGACTGTTAACTTTAATGAGAATTGTTCGTGAAGGTCTTGGAGGACATTTAAGATTACGAGTTGATTATTAATTATAAAAAGGCACATGGCGGTAACACTGCGCGTAGCACAATTTTTTTTTAATTATGATGCGAGCCCTTCGGGCTTTTGGGTTTAGATACAAGGTTAAAAAAAAACTGTGCCAGCGCAGGGAACGTTATAAGCAAGCTGGAAAAAAATCCGTACAGTTAAATTAACAATACTGATATAATGACAAAAGGTAATCTCAAATTTTGAATACTATAATATAATGTATCAATACAAAATAATAATAATAAAAAGAGAACAAGGATTGGCTATGCACAAGCCAGCCTGAATGGTTTATTTTTTTGCCAACGCTCTGTTTAATCACACAAGCTAACCCTAACACCCCACATCAAACACATTTTGCTTTTTCATGAATCAATTAATTTTTAAGGTATTAAAAAGCAAAAAGAGTTTGTTTTTTCCGGTACAAAGCCAATAATGTATTTTTATTTAATGTCTGCCCTTCGGGCAGAATAAACAGCCATTTTCAAATTGATATATTTTCAAATAATTATCTGTTGTTAATATCTTTCATGTTTTCAATTTCAGTCATGTAATTTTTTATTGTATTTTCGTATTACAGTTAATCTATTAATAATTATCACAAAAATATTTCTGTTATGAGAAAAAATATATTTATTATTTCTTTTCTATTTAGCATATCTTCTTACAGTCAATTCTATCCCGCTGATAATGGAGTTAACCATTTTATCAATGCAATTTATTGCATTAATAAAGACACTGTTTTTGCCGTTGGTTACAGTAATTCCATTTATAAAACTACTAATGGCGGTACATCATGGAATTTGCAATTTTCAACTCCATCTCAGTTTCCAGAAACACAGGCTTTCAGATCTGTCTTTTTTTTAAATAAAGACACTGGTTTTGTTGTAGGTAGCGACACATCAAACAAAGGCATTATTTATAAAACAACAAATGGCGGTCAAAATTGGAATTTAAATTTTGATACACTTGGTATATTTACTTCAATAAACTTTATTTCAAATGAAATCGGGTTTGCTGTTGATATGAATGTAGTTTATAAAACAATTGATGGGGGCAATAATTGGTTTCTTCTTCCACAATCATTTAATAATGTAAATTATTATTCTAAAATACAATTTCTAAATGATTCTACTGGTTATCTTGGTACATCTGGCAGGCTATATAAAACAACAAATGGTGGGATAACTTGGATCCCAATACCCGATTTTGAAACTGCCTATAATACATTATATTTTATAAACCCTGATACAGGTTTTGTTAGTTATACTTACGGTGTTCGTCGCACTTTAGATGGTGATGCCAGCTTTACAGAAACTGAATACTGGTGTACGCCCACAGCCATTTATTTCCCTTCCGATTTGATAGGCTACATAGTAAATTATGATGCACTAAATAGTTGTTCTTTTGTTGTAAAAACAAGTGATATGGGAAACACATGGAATAATGTTACCGGCTATTTTGCTTCAGAATATTATTATGATGTGTTTTTTGTAAATGATTCAATAGGCTACATAGCCGGCACAGGAATAAAAAAAACTATTAATGGAGGTCATATCACAAATACCAATAAAATTTTGTTAGGTAAAAATAACTTGGTTATTTTTCAACAAGGCGATGAATTAGTTATTGATTTTTCCTCAAATGGGGAAGACCCTTTTACCATAGAAATTTATGATTATTCTGGTAAGATTTTACTAATAAAAGAATATAATGCGTTAGATAATTTTGTACATATAAAGTCAATTTTTTTTCAAAGTAGTATTTACTTGTGTAGAATAAAAAATAACAATCAATACTTTTCAAAGAAATTTTTGTTTTTAAACTAAAAACCTACAACTATGAGGAACAGGATTTTTATTTTATTAATGCTTGTATTATTTTTTTTACAAGCGTATGGTCAATACAATGGCACGGTTACAACTAACCTATCTGAATTAAATTTTAGTCAGCAAGACGGCTATGATATAATTCAGTTTAAAAGTAACTTGACAACAGAAGAAACAGGTGCCCCGCAATTACCTGTTAAAATTTTAAAATATATTCTGCCCCTTGATATAAAGGTGTCAGGTGTTGTAGTTATCAATTCCGTAATTGAACAAATAAATGGTCAATTTAATATTTTCCCCTTTCAACCCCCTGTGCCTGTCAGTATTACTACTAGTAGCGATTTTGTTGACCCCAACCCAGTTATTTATAATTCAACCAATCCATATCCTAATATAAGAGTAGAAATTATTGACGATGGTTATCCGATGGATTATCATGTTGTAACTTTAAAGTTTTATCCGGTTGAATATCTTCCAGCAAGTAAAATCGTGAAATTGTATAAGCAAATCAATTTTACTATTTCTTATGAAACCGCAGCTTCTTCTGTCCAAATACCTAAACGTATTAGCAGATTTTCGTATGATATTGGTCAGAGTCTTATAAGTGCAGTTGTAGAAAATAAAAGCGACTTAAGCAGCGTTCAGGGCGGGGGTTTAAATATTTCAAACAACCCTCCCAGCTCATTTGCTTTAAAGTTTTTACCATCACTAAGCACAGGCGAACCCGATTATATAATTATTACAAACGATATGTTTAAAGAATACTTTAAACCGCTTGCTGATTGGAAAACCCGGAAAGGGATTACTACATTAATTGTCACTGTGGAAGAAATATCTGCAAATTTTCATGGCAGCGATTTAGCCGAAAAAATCCGAAATTATTTAATTCATGTTCATTCTGAATGGGGGACAAAATTTATTTTATTAGGGGGCGATATAGATATTATTCCTGTGCGTATAGGTTTTTCAACTTATTATGGTAACTGGGAAACAGATTTATATTATTCTACCGTAATGGGAAATTGGAATGCAAATGGTAATTCAATTTTTGGTGAAGGTACTGATGGGGTAGATGTAAATCCCGTATTCTTTTTAGGTCGAGCTCCTGTGAGTGCTTTAAATTTACAAGCAAATCCGCCAATTAACGATGTAGCAACATTTGTAAAAAAAGTTATTTCCTATGAACAATTAAAAGAATATGGTACAGGCACGATTATAAATAAAAATTATGTAAATAATTTTCTGTTTTTATCAGCATATTTAAGTAACCCTCCAAATGTTTGCTTTAGTAGTATATCTGCTGATTTAGAAAATGGAAATACTTATTTATCAAGTAATATTAAAGTTCTAAGATTATATGATGATTATTTGAACTCTTTATGGAACACCACGGGAACTGATCAGCATTTTGCTGAGCTTTCCAAATCAAATGTAATAGATGCATTAAAAAACGGGTCATCATTATTCCCTGCCCAAAAATTTCATATTGTTTATCACATGGATCATTCTAAAGAATCAAATATGGGCACCTCTTCAAATTGCCACAACCAAAGAATTGATTGCGGTGATATGGATGATTTGAACAATGGTCCTTTTTATCAAATATTATTCACAAATGGCTGTGAGCCTAACCACTTTTTTAAAAATAGTATTTCAAAACATTATATTAAGAAACTGTTTTGAATTTTAATATATGATAACAATGAACAATATTTTGTTCATAACTATTTGATAATCAGTTGGTTAATTAAATAAATTA
>Ga0154551_1061_pt1 | contig 7430 bp, 9 predicted proteins | sample RifGroF2_FD_105694 | JGI IMG/M metagenome (GOLD analysis project Ga0154551, IMG submission 105694) | Bacteroidetes bacterium GWF2_35_48
ATTCCCTCTTTCGGAACAGAATTATGTATTCTTAATTGCCATTTATTGTGTACTTCTGCTTTCCGAAAGTTGTGTAGTTTTATTTACCGATAACAAGGGGCAATCACACTTTGAGTTTGTAATGACCATGCTGATGAATTCACAATAATATAATTATTATATGTATAATTTGTACCATCGAACAATCCAACCCTTATGCTTCCATGACCTCTTACCCAAAAACTTACATTATATGATAACCCTTCTGTAATTGAAATTGCTTGTGTAGTGAATCGTTTATGAGTAGACTCTTTATTGACTAAACGGCAAGAATATGTACCACTATGAGCATTATTCGAATATGGCATGATACTGTCTGGTTCAAGTGTTGTTTTTGATCCCATCCAGTAATTTGGAACATTACCCGACCAATTTTCAAAATCATCCAAAAAGATGGTTTGTCCTTGTGCACTAAATACAAATAGTGTAAATATTACACTTGTCAAAATGATTTTTGTTTTCATATTAATTAAATTTAAGGTTAATATTCATTTTATTGCGTATTTTTTTTTAATCCAATGAACGCTAACGTTCCCTGCGCTGGCACAGTTTCGCTTACCTTAGACCTATCGCGCATGCCCGTAGGGCTAGCGTTATCATAAAAAGCGAAATTGTGCTACGCGCAGTGTTAGAGCCTGTGCCCTTTCGATATCCTATCTGTATATTAAATTAAGATCCGTAAGTTCTCTTCCAATTTGATGAATTCCAACTAATATTTTTTCTGTCTGTTGATGCGATGGTTTCTTTCGTCCTTGTACATATTGTGATAATAATGTTGGATTCATACCTATTTTCTCTGCTAAAAATTTGGAATTTAAGACACGATAATATTGAAAAAATTGTTTGAAATCAATCTCAAAATTTAAATTTTCTAAAGCGATTGTTATACCCTGTTCTTCTAAATAAAAATTAGTTGCTTCCAATGTATTATTTATTAGCTCTGGAATTGTGCGTCCAGTTGAAAATATTGGATAATCACTTGCATATGCTGAAAATCCAGTTTTTGTTTTTTCAACTATTATTTTTGTCTTTTTTATATTCATTTTCATAATTTTCTTTTTTTATTTATTATCAATTCCAGCATCTTTTAATATTTTTTTTTGTAATCCTTTACCAATTTCTTGACTTCCATGATTTGGAAATATTATTAACCCATCTTTAGTAGAATGTTTCATTTTAACATGAGAACCTTTTTGAGATATAGGAAACCATCCATCATGAGTTAATATTCGATATAATTCAGAACATTTCATCAATTTAATTTTAAATATTAATAATACAAAGGTAAATAATTATTTACCTAATTCCAAATTTTTATTACTAAATTTTATGTTCCAGATTTTTTAGGGGCATTGGCTTTAACGTTCCCTGCGCTGGCACAGTTTTTTTTACCTTAGACCTATCGCGCATGCCCGCAGGGCTAGCGTTATCATGAAAAAAAAATTGTGCTACGCGCAGTGTTAGCCGCAGTTGTTTTTCAATTATTAATTCATTTTTATTGCTTTAATAAAATTACTTTTTTTATCAATTGATAGTTTGATAAAATATATTCCATCTGAATAAATATTTATTTCTGTATTATATATTCCTATATCCATTTTATTTTGAAAAATTGTTTGAATTTTATCACCATATAAATTAAAAATTTCAATTAAAACATTTGACGGTTGCATTATTTCATAATGCAAAATTGCTTTATCTGAAAACGGGTTTGGATATAATTCAATAGGAATATTTGTAGATAAAATAGTTTCATTATTTGAAATACCAGATTCTAATAATATTACATAATCGCAAATATCACCAGCAAAACCATCAATTAATATATAATATGTGTTCCCTAAAGTTAAATTGGATGCTGTTACTAAAAAATTCGTTGGCAATCCTACACTCACGCAATTTGAATATTGAACAAAATTCTGGCAATCAATAGTTGAATAAACTGATATTTGAATTCCGTCATTGTTTTGACAATTTTGAGTCCAAACTTTAATCTTAGCAACAGTATCATTTGCAATAAATGTTAACCAAGATTCATTTTCTATTGAACCACAAAAAACTAATCCAGGAACATCATCCCAGTCAACGCCATTTTGGTCAAAACATGTATAATTAGATGTATTAGCACATATTGGATCAGAATAAAAAATTTGAGTAGCATCAATGCATTGATCTGTTGGTGGTGAATTTGATCCACATTCAGGTATCAATTCACATAGTTGAGTGCATTCTAAATATGCTTTCCAGCCTTGACCTACACCAATACTGTCTGATGTAAATTGAGCGGTTAAACAAGTTTCATTAATTGGTATTATTGTTTGAATTGGAAATATAGTATTCTGGTCAAGGGTAATTAAAGGTGAACCAAGAGTTGAACTCCCGCTATAAAATGTCAATTGGTCTCCTTGTCCAAGGTCTAATTCTAAAAAATTTAGATTTAAACAATTAGAATTTGATGAGCAAAAAGTTATTGTGCTATTTACATTATTTGAATAACTATTATTTAATCCTCCGTCATCAATAAAAAGAGCACTACATGTATTTACTAAAGTATCAGTAATTATAACTTGCTGTAAACAATGAAACGAAGCAGACCAATTTCCACCATTGTCACAATCACCATTAAGCCAACCTGTCGTTCCATTATCTCCCGAATGAAATTTAAAAGTTAGGCAAGTACTTGATGAAATAAATGTAGTTGCAACAGAAGAACTATCAAGTGTAGCAATTAGAGGAGCAGTAGTTGTATCCCCATCATAAACCATCAAATAATCACTGCCAACAATATCTATTTCATTAAATGTAAAAAATAAATTTTCACCATTATTTGAACATATTTTTTTTATATAATCTTCATTATTTGAATATGAACCTTGTACAATGCAGGTATATGTCGCTCCAATATTGGTTCCACTACCTCCACTATCATAAAAAATCCCAGAACATGAATTTACAGGCGTATTATCCATATTATATTGAGCTTTGCATTGTAAGGAGATTGTGATAAATGCAAATAATAAAAAAATATGATTCTCATTAATTTTCATAATAATAATTTTTATGTAGTTAATTTTTTGTTTTTTCGTCAATTGCGGCTAACGGTACCTGCGCTGGCACAGTTTTTTTTACCTTAGACCTACCGCCATGCCCGTAGGGCTTGCGGGTTTAAATAAAAAAAAAATTGTGCTACGCGCAGTGTTAGCGGTAGTTCGTTATTATTTTATCATTGTATTAATATTATTCTTTTCTATTTTTTGGAACAAGTAATTTTATAATTATTTCAAAATGTTTCAAAATTGCTAATTATGGTAAAGTTCCATTACAAGAGGCATTTGCTAAACCATAATGTAACCCACTATATTCACTACATAAAGCCTGATCATTATATGCAATACTAACAAGAACAGAAACTTGTCCTTCGTTACTATCCTTAACATTAGCAGATAAGGAAACGTTGTCACCTGTTACACCAGTTATAGAAGAAGTCCATTCTGTTTGAGTTTTTGAAACATTTATATTTCCATTTTTATAACTAATATGAATGTCTTCTGTCAAAGAACCAACAACTTTTACAGTGTATTTGACTACGTATGTTTTTTTCGTATCAGTTGCACTGTCTTTTTTACATCCGAATTGCATAAATACATTACTAAAAAAAAATAACACTAAAAAAAAGTTAACAATTTTTGTTTTCATAAAAATTAGAATTTTTAAATTTATACTCAGATTTATTTATGTTAGTGGCTGTGGGTTTTAGTAAATCAATTATTATTTTATAATTGTTATATTTTTTTAATCATTATAAGTATAAACAGTATAATCTACATTAGTACCATAAGCCGCAGTTTGCTTTGTTACTCTATTTTTAGCATCAAACTCATAATTGTACATAGTTATACTTGGGCTACCGGAATTATATGTTTGTGTTTGTGTTTTTACAATATTTCTATTTTGTTTTCCAAAAAATTTAACACCCATATTTTCATAATCAATTGTATTAGCTTTATCTGAAAAATAATCATTAGATGTAGAATAATTATCAGTAGTAGATCCATATGTAGAAGTTTCTAATGATGTGGCAACATTACCATTTGAAATAGTATAATTGGAAACAGAAGAACTATTGTCGCTGTATAATGCTGTTTCTTTTATTTTATAATTGTTTGCATCATATTCATAAGTTGACGTAGAAGTAGAATTAATACTTTTTGAAAATAATTTAGCAATATGTGATTTATTTTTTTTGTTTATGTACGTAGATGTTGAACTAACTGCCAAGCCAACAGAATTTAAACTATATACGTCAGAACCATCAACAGCATTTGCAACAGTATAACCTGTAACAGTAACTTGAGTCGTTGCCCAAGTTAGAGAGCAGTAACTACCGTCACTAAAGGTAATTTTTGAAAGGGTTCCATCTGAATTATAAGTATAAGTATCTGTCCCATAATTTTGACCATTTGAATAATACGTGCTTGTTTTAATTTTATATGCAGATACTGTTAAAGTTTTAGTTGCTACATTATTACCACCCTCACCATTTGCAGTTAATTTTACAGTATAAGAACCACTATTTATATATGTATGTGAAGGACTAACTTCAGTTGCAGTACTGCCATCACCAAAATCCCAAGAATAAGATGTAGCATTTTGAGTCAGATTTGTAAATGAAACTATACCGGGAGCAGAATTGTTACCAGTATATGAAAAATCAACAACAGGTGCGGGTTTTGTTTCAGTTTTCTTTTTACAATTAGTTAACCAACATACTGAAATCGTAAAGAATAAAACGAAAATTAATTTTGTTTTCATAATTTTATTTATTTTATAATTAGTACTAAGAACAGAGTTTTTTTTAATTTATAGATTGTCTAAATCCTATAGGGTTTCTATTGGCTGTGGTTAATTTACCACTTTCATCATTTTCCATACTTGTTTTTGCAAATTGACTTATTCTGTCAAATTGATAGACAATAACTAAAATGAGAATGACTATTACGATGAATGGTACTGCTTTCAAAAATGTTTGCATAATTATTATTTTAGTGATTAATATTTTGTTTACTGTTGTTGGTTTATCGTTGTTGGTTTATCGTTGTTGGTTTATCGTTTTCAAATGAATTCAAACAATTATAATAAAAAAAAAATAGAAACAAGCATTTTTACAATTTATTTTGGAATAAATATTTTTTTAAATCATGTAGATTATATTATTATCGATAATTTGTGAACTCGCGATTTTTTTCAAGAATTACCGCTAACGGTACCTGCGCTGGCACATGTTTTATTTACCTTAGACCTACCGCCATGCCCGTAGGGCTTGCGGGTTTAAATAAAAATAAAATTGGTTTATCGTTGTTGGTTTATCGTTTTCAAATGAATTCAAACAATTATAATAAAAAAAAAATAGAAACAAGCATTTTTACAATTTATTTTGGAATAAATATTTTTTTAAATCATGTAGATTATATTATTATCGATAATTTGTGAACTCGCGATTTTTTTCAAGAATTACCGCTAACGGTACCTGCGCTGGCACATGTTTTATTTACCTTAGACCTACCGCCATGCCCGTAGGGCTTGCGGGTTTAAATAAAAATAAAATTGTGCTACGCGCAGTGTTAGCAAGCGTTATGATTATCTTTTATTATCATTTTATTACATATTGTACTCCTATCATCGACTCAAAATTATAATGCACGAGTTCTATCCCATCAAAATATTTTTTGGTTGTTACAGTCATTGTGCCATGATTATATGAAAAATCTAATCCAATTTTAAATTTTTCGTCAATATCATATGAAATTCCCAATCCAATTTCTCCTGTAAAATCAATTTTTGCAACATCGTTTGTTGTATTTTCAGTATGTTCAGGGACTGTATTGCCAATAGCCGGTATATGATAATTACTTTTTATCAAATAATTTGGAGCAATACCTAAAAATCCGTAAAATTTGAATTTATCTCCGAATTGATACTTTATTTTTATTGGAATTTCAATATAATCATAATTGTAATATATTTTGCCATCACCAATTGTCTTTCCAAACTCATTTGTAAAAACTATCATTGTATAAAATCCTCTTTGTATATACCCAAGGCCTGTCACGATTACTGAATGATCATCCATTTGATAGTCATAGGTGATATTTGATCCAAAACCAAATTTATATTTTGAATCTTTAAAAATCTGGAACGTATCATCATCCTCATTTATATTTGAATATAAGGCTCCCGCTTTAAATCCTATCATCTGATGATGTGTTTGAGAGTGCAGTGATAAAGATGTTATAGTTCCAATTATCAAAAGAAATATAAGTCGTGCAATAATTTTTTTTATCATCTACTGTTGATTTTTATTTTTTGTTAATGCTTGCTAACGGTACCTGCGCTGGCACAGTTTCGCTTACCTTAGACCTATCGCGCATGCCCGTAGGGCTAGCGTTATCATAAAAGCGAAATTGTGCTACGCGCAGTGTTAGCAATCTGGCTGTTATTTCATTCATACCACATCCGCCCGACCAATGCACAAAATTAATGGATTTTTGCGGGTTGCCATTTGCCCGCAGGGCAATTTTTTGTGCGGTGGCATTTACTGCGTCAGCCCGGTGGCAAAATTTGCCGTAAGGCAATAGCGGTGGCGAAAAATTCATTAATTTCCTCGCACCCCTCAAGGGCTTCAATCCCGCACCACAGCTTGTTGCTAACGGTCCCGTGGTAGGCACCGTGTTTTTCTCCTTAGACCTACGCGCATGCCCGTAAGGGCTAGCGTTTAAATAAAGAAAAACATGGTGCTTACCACGTGTTATAAGCAGTCAGGTATTTTAGACAGAAAATACTCTCCCGAAGCTGACGTAGTCCGGGGAACTTTACCTTTTTCATCAATGGATGTTTTTAGTAATTTTTATTGTTCTACATCAAGCCTGATTGGAACTGTTAAAATTATGTCCGGTTATAATAATTTATTTGTATTATCAAGATTAAAAAAATATTATTGTCCCATTCAAAACTGTTTCTCACTCACGACGCTTTAAGTGATGCAAATTTCTAATAAAAAATTGACTTTCTCATTTTTTTATTATAACTTTGCAAAGTCTTCTTGACGTTTCTACGTCTTTAAAAGTGAACTTTTAGCCGGTATAACCGCAGAAGACTTAAGGCAAAATATTCCATATTTCCCTCATCACTTAAACCTTCCCCTGAAACAGTTTTTCATTATTTTTATTTTTTTTAATCTTGTTCATTATCTTATTATAACCGGAAAAATCATTCATTGTCTAATGTTCAAAGTTGTCCGGATTGCTTATAACGTTCCCTGCGCTGGCACAGTTTCGCTTACCTTAGACCTATCGCGCATGCCCGTAGGGCTAGCGTTATCATAAAAGCGAAAT
>Ga0154551_1091_pt1 | contig 5053 bp, 1 predicted proteins | sample RifGroF2_FD_105694 | JGI IMG/M metagenome (GOLD analysis project Ga0154551, IMG submission 105694) | Bacteroidetes bacterium GWF2_35_48
TGGAACTACAACACCTTCAGGAAAATTAGAAATTCAGGCAGATGCAGCTGCAAATCCTGCAGATATTTTATTTCAGGTTAAAGATAAATTTGGGAATCCGGTAGTACAGATTTATCAGGACAGTATTCACTTTTGGGTAGATGACGATCCTTCGAAGGCTGAGAACAGGGGAGCTTTTGCCGTAAGTGGCAAAAACAGTACAAAATCAACAACAAGCAATTATTTCCATTTGAATACCGACAATCTTTTTTCGGGAAAAGACGCTGGTAAAAAATTATCAGGCACTATAAATTACACGGGATACAGCAATAATTTCTTAGGCTACGAAGCAGGCTATAACGATACATCCGGTTATAAAAATATTTTTTTAGGATACAGGGCGGGTTATTCAAATACCAGTGGTTATAGCAATATTTTTATTGGTGATAGTGCAGGATATACTAACACAACAGGGATTAAGAATGTTTTTATTGGTAATCAAAGCGGATTAGGTAACACTTCAGGAAGCTACAATGTTGCCAATGGATTTCAGGCACTTTATTCAAATACCTGGGGCACTAGTAATGTTGCTATTGGAAACCAAACACTTCACTCTAATACAACAGGAAGTGACAATACTGCACTTGGATATCAGGCTCTTTATGAGAATATTTCCGGTACTCGCAATGTCGCAAGTGGTCATAAGGCACTTTATAAGAACACGGGAGGCGGTAATGTTGCAAATGGGTATATGGCTTTATATTCCAACACTTCAGGAAATAACAATGTTGGTATTGGCTACGGTGTCCTTTTTGCTAATACTACGGGAACAAATAATACAGCATTAGGAAATAATTCTTTTACTTCCGGGTCTGCATACTCTAACTCTACAACGGTAGGAGCCAATGCAAGCATGACAGCAAGTAATAAAATTCGTTTTGGTAATTCAACTGTAACAGTTATAGAAGGACAGGTAGCCTACACTTTTCCATCGGATGGAAGGTTTAAAAATAATGTTACTGAAGAAGTAAAAGGTCTTGATTTTATTACAAGATTAAGACCTGTCGTTTATAATTTTGATACACGAAAGTTTGATGCTTTTCAGATGATAGATTTACCTGATTCTTTAATAAAAGAAAGAATGAAAAAAATTGATTACAATGAATCGTCTTCAATTCGTCAAAGTGGTTTTATTGCCCAGGAGGTAATTGAAGCAGCAAAAGAAGCTGGTTATGATTTTAACGGCGTTCATACACCTATAAGCGATAAAGACAATTATAGTGTGGCATATTCTTTATTTACGATTCCTCTGGTAAAAGCAGTGCAAGAACTGAATAATAAAAACATTTCTCTAGAAAATACATTTTCAGAACTTCAAAAAATAATAGTTAATTTACAAAGTAAAAATAATCGTTTACAAGAAGATAATTCAACATTTAAAATCAATAACGAAAAATTAAAATCTGACATCGAACAGATAAAAGCATTTTTGAAAATTAATAAAAATTAAAACTAAAGTACTATGAAAATCAAAAAAAAACTTTTCATCACTATTTTCATTCTTGTTTTCGCAAACCTGCTTATAGCACAGTCTCCAGCATTTTTTAAATATCAGGCAGTAGTGCGTAATTCTTCGGGACTAACATTGCAAATCCAAAATGTAAATTTAAAAATTTCTCTTTTGCAGGGAAGCGCAATAGGAATATCTGTTTTTTCAGAAGAACATGCTGTTACCACCAATGAATTCGGTCTTGTGAATATAGAAATCGGAAGTGGCTTAAACCAAATCGGTACCGTAGTTGGCATTGATTGGGCTTCCGGACCTTATTTTATAAAAATCGAATTGGATGCAACAGGTGGAAACAGCTTTGTTGAAATGGGAACCACGCAATTGTTAAGTGTTCCTTATGCGCTTTATGCGGCAAGTGGAACAATGGGACCACAAGGACCACAGGGAGAACAGGGTATAGCCGGTCAGGATGGTTCACAGGGACCACAAGGAGAGCAAGGTTCGGCAGGACAGGATGGTCAGCAAGGGGTACAAGGAGAGCAAGGTATTGCAGGACAGAACGGAATATCAATATTGTGGTTGGGCTCTTTTGCGGCATCGCCAGCAAACCCTGTTTTAAATAATGCATATTATAATTCCACAGATAAAAAATCTTATGTTTTTGATGGCAGTACATGGCAAATTCTGGCACAAGATGGAGCAACAGGAGCGCAAGGTATACAAGGCACTCAGGGATTACCCGGTACAAATGCAACAATCCATTCCGGAACAGGAATATCCATATCCAATGACACTATTTATAACACGAACTTAGGAAGTGCAATAAATCTTACGGGATCAGGTGCTACGTCTGTTTCTGGAACTTATCCTAATATTACCATTTCCTCCACAGATAATAATACCGTGTATTCAGCAGGGAGCGGATTGAGCTTATCAGGAACAACGTTTAACAGTGTGTGGTCAAACAATGTAAATAATATTTACAATAACAATGGCGGAAATGTTGGAATAGGAACTTCAACCCCCTTATCTTCTCTGCATATTCAGGGTTCATTAAGAATCAATGATGATACAGAAGGTTCTGGAAAAGTACTCACTTCTGACCTCAGTGGTAATGCATCCTGGCAGACTCCTGCTATTGGTTCATCCCTTGGCACTGCTAATTATATTCCTAAATTTCTCAGTGCTTCGGAATTAGATAATTCATTACTATATCAGAATGGTGAGAAAATCGGAATTGGTACAACAAGCCCTACCGGCAGACTACAGATACAGGCAGATCCTACTGCTCATGATACCATTCCTCTTTTTGAAATAAAAGATAAGTATAACAAAACAGTAATGGTCGTATATCAGGATAGTGTACATTTTTTTATAAAAGATCCAGGAGGCTCCAAGGCTGAAAACAAAGGAGCATTTGCGGTTAGCGGAAAAAATTCAACAAAAAATTTTACAAGTAATTTTTTCCATTTAAACACCAGCAACCTTTTTTCAGGAAGAGATGCAGGGCAGAAATTATCATCTCCGGTAAATTATACAGGTTATAGTAATAACTTTTTAGGTTTTGAAGCAGGGTTTAATGATACATCGGGATATAAAAATACTTTTTTAGGTTACAGATCCGGATACTCCAATACATCGGGCTTCAGCAATATTTTTATAGGAGACAGCGCAGGGTTTTTAAACACAAGTGGGTATAAAAATGTGTTCATTGGGAATCAGAGTGGGAAGTCGAATTCATCAGGTAATTACAATGTTTTTTTGGGATATAATACAGGGTTCAGTAATCTGGCAAGCTACAACGTTTTTTTAGGATATGAAAGCGGTAGAAATAATTCATCCGGTTTCAGCAATTCGTTTATTGGATATTTAGCGGGTAGAAACAATTCATCTGGAAATAGAAATGTATTTATGGGAGACAGCGCAGGATATTCTAATATTACAGGAAGTTATAATGTTTTTTTAGGAAAAAATGCAGGCTTGTCAACAAATTCAAATTATAATGTTTTCATCGGATTTGAATGTGGAAAATCAAACGGAAGCTATGTAAATAACAACGTTTTTATTGGTTATAAAGCGGGCTCCAGCAACACTACTGCTCCTAATTCTGTTATGATTGGATCAGAAGCAGGAATGAGTAATACAACGGGAGCTCAAAATATTTTTATAGGAGCGTATGCCGGTAATGATAATACAACCGGACAAAATAATGTTTTCATTGGCAGAAGCGCAGGGGTTTCAAGCAATGCAGGCCATAATACTCTTGTTGGGAATTTATCCGGTTTAGCCAATACTTCCGGAAATTATAATACTGCATTTGGTTACAATGCGTTGTACAGCAATACAACCGGCAACAGTAACACCGCAATAGGCAACGCTGCATTTTCTTCAGGAACTAATTTTTCAAACTCAACTGCTCTGGGTAGTGGTGTTGCTATTACCGCAAGCAATATGGTACGTATCGGAAACACAAGCGTAACAAGCATCGGTGGGCAAGTGGGCTGGACAACTGTTTCTGATGCCCGTTTCAAAAAAAATATCACAGAAAACGTACATGGTTTAGATTTTATTACAAAACTACGCCCCGTTACTTATTATCACGATATGAATGCTATTGCAAAACTTCTTCAAATACCTGACAGTTTAAGAGATTTGGATGCAGAAGCCCTTGCTGCCGAAATTCTCAGAACCGGATTTATTGCTCAGGAAATTGATGAAATTTCAAAACAATTAGGATATGATTTTAGCGGACTTGATAAACCCAAAAATAATAATGATTTTTATGGTCTTCGTTATGCAGAGTTTACTGTACCTTTGGTAAAAGCTGTTCAGGAATTAAATGAAAAAGAAATTCTACAACAAAATAAATTTTCAGAACTTCAAAAAATAATAGTTAATTTACAAAGTGAAAATAAACGTTTACGAGAAGATAATTCAACATTAAAAATCAATAACGAAAATTTAAAATCAGACATCGAACAGATAAAAGCTTTTCTTAAAATTAATAAAAATTAAAACTAAAGTACTATGAAAATCAAAAAAAACCTTTTCATCGCTATTTTCATTCTTGTTTTAGCAAACCTGCTAATAGCGCAGTCTCCGGCATTTTTTAAATATCAGGCAGTAGTGCGTAACGCATCCGGAGTAACATTGCAAACTCAAAATGTGAATTTAAAAATCTCTCTTTTGCAGGGAAGCGCAACAGGAACATCTGTTTTTTCAGAAGAACATGCTGTAACCACCAATGAATTCGGTCTTGTGAATATAGAAATTGGAAGTGGCTCAACCCAAATCGGTACCATAGCCGGCATTGATTGGGCAAATGGACCTTATTTTATAAAAATCGAATTGGATGCAACAGGTGGAAACAGCTTTGTTGAAATGGGTACAACTCAACTGTTAAGTGTTCCTTATGCGCTTTACGCGGCAAGTGGAACTGAAGGACCACAAGGGATACAGGGAGTGCAAGGGCCAGCAGGGCAGGATGGTCAGCAAGGGGTACAGGGAGAACAAGGCGTAGCTGGACAGAATGGAATATCAATATTGTGGTTAGGTACTTTTGCT
>Ga0154551_1140_pt1 | contig 4394 bp, 3 predicted proteins | sample RifGroF2_FD_105694 | JGI IMG/M metagenome (GOLD analysis project Ga0154551, IMG submission 105694) | Bacteroidetes bacterium GWF2_35_48
AAAAAAAGATGAAGCAATCGAATTGCTGAAAAATATTTTTACCCCACATCAAATTCCTCAGCTAAATTTTGTAGTTTTGAAGTGAGAAATGTTAGTTATAATTATAACAAAAATACAATTTTTTTTCAGATTCGTTTATTAGAAAATTAGTTCTACGTTGTAAAATAAATAAACATGTTTTTTCTATTCTTTCAGTTTTAGAATAATTCCGTGTTTTTTTGCATGATTCGTTTCGACTGTTAATGAGTTGAATATCAGTTGTTGTTGAAATATTAATGTAAGACTAATTTTGAAGAGATATAAATAAACACTAGATTTTTTGTTAATCAGAAAGATATTTATTAATTTTGTTAAAAATATAACAACCAATTATTTCCTTTTTTTTTAAAATGTAAACTTCATTAAAAACATTTCTTATGTCTGAAGAGCAGAGGAAAATGCTGGTAGCATTAGACATTTCGGATATTACCGAAATAGTAATTGAAAACGCAGGGACTTATGCAAAAATTCTTGACTTACCCATTGAATTTTTGCATATTGAAAACAACAAATCCCAAAAACAGGAAGCACTTACCAAACTTACTGAATTAGCTAAAAATGTAAATGAAAAATATGGAATTCTTCCTGAAATAACTATAAAGGAAGGAAACATTTACACTTCCATCAGCGATTATGCAAATCAAACGAGACCTATTCTTGTTATGATGGGCACGCATGGCTTGACTGGAATGCAGAAAATTTTTGGAAGTAAGGCATTAAAAGTTATTGTGGGCAGTTCTATTCCTTTTTGGATTGTTCAGGATAAACCGAAAAATGTTGAGTTGAAAAATATTATTTTCCCTATAGATTTTACTTTCGAGAGCAAAGAAAAGCTTACTATTGTTAAATATCTGAGTCATTATTTCAAATTCAAAGTTAATATTGTTACTCCGAATCTGAAAGATCAAATATTAAGAAGTAAAATTAAAAATAATCTTATACACGTTGATAAAGCCCTTACAGAGCGTGAACTTGAATATGAAATTATCATTGGCGCCGACAAGGGAGATATGGCTGATGCAGTAACTAAAGTTGCAGAAAGTATCAATGCAGATATTATCGTAATAACAACAACAAAACACATTGCATGGAATGATTATATGTTTGGAGCACCTGAACAAAGAGTAATCCCTAATGCAGCAAAAATACCCGTGATTTGTGTCAATCCCAGAACAGATTTAACAAAATTTGCTTCTTTCAGGTAAAAAAAATATATAAAAAAAATCGGCATTTTGCCGATTTTTTTTTGCTTTTATTTTACCAGATCATACCCGTTTTCTTTATCTTTTTTCATAGCAGGAATACCTTCTATCATCCATTTTGGAGCAGGTTCGTCTTTAAGATAATGGTCGAAAAATTGTTTCATCCGGATGTCTAGATCTATACTGTTAGCGCGACGTTTCAGATTGTGATCATCGCCGTTATAGTTCAATAGCCAAACAGGTTTTTCAAGTCTTCGTAATGAAGTAAACAATTCTATTCCCTGATACCAGGGAACTGCTCCGTCAGCATCATTATTCATCATAAGGAGTGGTGTCTGAATTTTATCTGCGAAAAAAATGGGTGAGTTTTCGATGTAAAGATCTTTCTTTTCCCATAAGGTTCCTCCTATTCTGCTTTGTCCGTTTTCATATTGCATCATTCGGCTGTTTCCGGATGTCCATCTTATTCCACCGTAAGCACTAATCATATTAGAAACGGCAGCACCAGCCATTGCTGCGCAAAAACGATTGGTACGCGTAACAAGATAAGCCACCTGATAGCCGCCCCAGCTCTGACCTTGCAAGCCAATTTTTTTCTCATTAACAAATCCTTTTGAAACAATATAATCTGTTCCACTCATGATTGCGTCATACGCATCCTGCCCAGGGGAGCCAACTTTATATTTAATATCTGGGACAAAAATCAGATATCCATTACTAAGGTATTCAGGAAAATTAATTACAGACTTGCTTGGTTTAGGAGTGTAATGATTGTGTATTGTATGCGAATTTTTTTCGTAAAAATAAACAATCATTGGACATTTTTGAGCAGAATTAAAATTCTCAGGTTTATAAAGTAAGCCCTCAAGTTCTTCGTTGTTATTGGTTTTCCATTTTACTAATTCAACGCTTCCCCAAAAATAGTTTGTCTGTTGTGGATTTGCATTTGTAATACAGATTTCATCTTTAAAATCAATTGTGCTAATGCAAAGGTTGGGATAAATATTAAAATTGCATTTTCTCCATAATAATACATTTGATTTTTTTGAAAGCTGTGGGGTTGAAAATTTGTAATCCCCAATTATAAGTTTTTTGGGTTCATCTTTACTTTTTATTTTTACAGAATAAAATCCTTCTTGTTTTGAATCTTCATTGTATGTTTTTAGCAAAAGATTTTTATCTGTATTAATCCATAATGCTTCTTTATCCAATTCAATATACCTGAATTTTGTTTTATTTTTTCGACCAAAATTCTTAGTAATTCTTTCGGGTTTGGTTTTATTATCTGTTGAAATTTGCCATATATCAAAACGGTCGTATATTAATAATGATTTATCATCTTTAGACCAACCTGCCAAACCATAAGGGTCGGGAAGGCTTGGCACATCGTGATCTTCATCCCAGAAATTTACACCCAGATTTTTTGTTACTGGCATGCTTGTGTTTTCTTTGATAGAAAATAAATTCCAAGTACTATCTGCTTTATTATACCATGCGACAAAATTTCCATTCGGAGATATTGATGCAATGCTTTGTGCTTTTTTCAGAAAAAGTTTTTCATTTCCGGTAAGAAAATCAACAATGTAAACATCTCTAAAAATATCAGTAATCCATGAAACATATTTACTGTATGGTTTATAATTATAACCTATTCCAATATTTCCATCTCCCTTCAGCGTTGTTGTAACAAATGGAATATCGTCTGAAGCTAATTGAACCATTTTTTGTTTTTTTAAAAAATAAACAGCGAGAAAAGATTTCTTTTTGTCTTTTTCAATATTTTTTAACTGATTCGGTTGAAGCAAGGTGTCTGTCCAACTCCATAAATCCAGTTTGTATTTTTCATCTTCAGTGAGGCTGTCTTTAAATTCTTTTTCAGGAAAAGGAGCAGTATAGAAAAAAAATTTCATTCTATTTTGAGAAAAATAAAAATCTCCATTTTCACTTACGCACCAATTTTTTTTCATAGAAGAATTTAATGTATCAATAATACATTTTGCTTCTGATTTAGAAGTCCAGTAAAATAGATTGTAAGCTTTTACTTTCGTTGTATCTGATGAATAAATAAAGCAAATTTGTTCTCCATTTTTATCAGGTGTAATTTTTTTTATTGTTCCTTTATTTTTATAAATATTTTTTGAAATTTCTGTTTGAGTGTTATAAATAAAAACAAAAGATGAATCAGCAATCGTATCTTTTTTATGCAAAATATAACTTATAATATTTCCGTTTTCTGAAATTTCATATTCAGAAACTTCATCGTAATGTGTAGTTTTTTGCAAAGCAGGATTGAATATCACGAGTGTTCCATTGTCTTCTTTTTTCTTTTTTGCTTTTGTTTTTTTGTCTTTCTTTTTACTTTTTTCAATAGTCGTTTGTTTTTTTAATGTGTCTGAAACAGTAGTAGTGTCTTTAGGTTTGATGTTTGAAGAGTCTTTTATTAAAGCATCTTTCTCCAAAAGAAAAGTAATGTGTTTAGAGTTTTCTTTAGCAAATTTAAATGATTTGAGTTTTGGAAATTTTGTTATAGAATTTGTTTTAAGAATCCATATCCCAATAGAATCTTTAGGTAAATCGTCTGCTTTCTTTTTAGCAAGTTTTGCTTTTCTGATTGTATCATAAGGAGCTTTAATTTTAAAAACAAGAAAATCTGAATTGCTTGAAAATTTTGCATCATAGCCTCGCATCACAGAATCTATTTTACTATTCAGCCTATGATAAATGTATAGTATTCCATCTCCTTTCTGAGGATTAATTTCATAAGAAATCCAGTTACCGTCATCAGAAATAGTCTGATTTTCCAAGTCTTTCCATGAATCAAAAACAGAGGGCGTAATTGTTTTCTTTTGTTGTGCCACGCATATAGATGACAAAAAAATAACAACAAAAAAGAATATAATATTTTTCATAAAATGTAAATTTTGAGTCGCATATAAATATTTTGTTAGACAATAATACAAAAAAATAAAAAACCCCGAAAAATCTCGGGGTTTTTTATCAGCGTAAAACTGCATTTGTTATTTTTTAACAGCAACTGGAGCCGTTTTTTTAACAGCAGCTTTAGGAGCAGCTTTCTTAGCAACTGGTTTTTTTGCTACAGCTTTTTTAGCAACTGGTTTTTTTGCTACAGCTTTTTTAGCAACTGGTTTTTTT